>JAABUI010000058.1_pt1 | contig 176715 bp, 158 predicted proteins | sample 5559111 | NCBI WGS metagenome assembly JAABUI01 (sample SAMN10711870, study PRJNA513365) | rock metagenome | isolation source: Antarctica rocks | place: Antarctica: Victoria Land, Buttleship Promontory | reverse complement strand
TTAGCTTATGTTCTCCTGAGTCATATAGATAGCCGGCTCTTCCCTTCTAGATACTTTCCTTCCTTAGCATTTATATACTCGTTACATTACACCCATATGACTCGCTCTATGCTGGCCCCTAACAGCTTCGACTGAAGCATTGATGAGTAGAAGTGAAACTCTTCTATTGACAGTGCTTCTAAGCAGACAAGTTGTTCGAAGCTCAACTGACTCGACGTTGCGTGTCATGATGAGAGAAGGTAGAAGTTGTTGAGGTAAGAATAGATGAGGGGTTGATGTTTTGAATTGATGTTTTTTGATGAGTGAAAATTCAAAGAATTTCTTGTGAATTTCAGGTAATAATTGAGTGCTTTATTCGAAGAATTTCTTGCGAATAGAATGATGAAAATGAGTGTAGAATCGAAGAATTTCTTGCAATCTAAAATGATGGTGCAAATTTGAAGAATTTCTTGCAAATTTTCCTTACTGAATAGGTTGTTTTGTATCGTCTATTCGTCGATAGCAGAATAGTAAATGATGAGCATTTATCTAATGTTAGAGATCTGTCTAGAGCGAGTCAGATAGAAGTGTCATTTAACAAGAAGATAAATGCTAAGAAAGAAAGATAGCTACGAAAAAGAAGCTGACTACATATGTGTGTTTCTCAGCCGACGCTAGGCTCAATAGAAACTAGTCAAGATGACGAAGCAAGAATAGATCTGATAAGACTAGAAGACTGAGTCTGACAAGACTAGAATCGTGACAGTATGCATTCAAACGAAGCATAGTCAACACAGATCTTACGAACTTTTGAAAAGTCTCAGCACATCAGATCGTGCATGAAAAAGCATAGCTTTGAACTTTATAGTCAAGCTATCAAAGTCAAAAGAAAGAGTTACAAAAACAATGTACAACTCTATATTGATGATCACAGACAGACTAATCAAGTACGAATATTTCTTGTCATACAAGAAAGCAACATTCGCGAAAGATTTGACTTACACGTTTCTGAGAACGATTGTAGTCAATCATGATTTATCAGATGAGATAATTTCGAATAGAAACAAGCTGTTCACATCGAAATTCTGAAAATCATTAGTGAATCAACTAGAAATTCATCATAAGCTGTTTACAGCTTATCATTCACAGATGAATGAACAAATGAAAAGAATGAATCAAACACTGAAACAGTATTTCAGATGCTATATCAACTATAGACAGAACGATTAAGTACAGCTACTGTCAGTAGCACAGTTGACTTTCAATAGCGCAACAACGAAAGTAATCAGCATGTCATCATTCTTTGCAAACTACGAGTTCGAGTCGAAGACTCTCAAGAAATCGCGTAAGTTTGTGCAAATAACTCAAAAAGCTACGATACAGATTGAACAAATACATTTGTTGCACAAAGAGCTGCAGAAGAACATTCAGTTTCTAAGCAAGCACATGACTCTGTATGCGAATAAGAAAAAAGATAGAAAATCTACTCTTAAAAAGAAAAACAAAGTTTATCTACTAAGACGAAATATCAAGACAAAAAGATCAAGTAACAAGTTGAATCATATGAAACTAGAAACATTTGAGATTCTGAAAGAAAAAAGATCGATTAACTATGAGTTGAATCTTTCAGCATTTATGAAAATACATTCGATATTTCATATTTTTCTTTTGAAGTTTGCAGACTCAAATACATCAATTCTGTTACGATCCTAGCTACGCACCTATGTTGGTAGCTATGTTGGTGGCTATGTTGATGACTATCGCCGGCCGCTCGCCGCTAGGCTATAGGGTTGTTCCGAGGCCAACCCTATTCAGGGTTAGCTTATGTTCTCCTGAGTCATATAGATAGCCGGCTCTTCCCTTCTAGATACTTTCCTTCCTTAGCATTTATATACTCGTTACATTACACCCATATGACTCGCTCTATGCTGGCCCCTAACAAATTCAAACAGAATCTTCAGAAATTGATTCAGAGAGTCAGAACATCAAGTACGAAGTAGAGAATATATTAGATCGACAGAATATCAAAGATCAGTCTCATTGATTAGTCAAATGAAAAGATTACGAACATATCGAGAACACTTGAAAGTCGAAGAGAAATCTCAAGAACTATCAGATGCTTCTGTGACAGTTTCAGTTGAGAAACTCAGTCAGTCAAAGTCTGATGAAATCTCAATCTGCTCGAAAGACACGTCAAAGAGAAAATCATTCAGCGATGACTTGCTAGTCTTTCTCTCATCTTTCTCAAGCTCAATGATGTTTCAAAACTTTCGTTCAATCATCATCTATTTCTTGTTCTTCAGAAACACAAATTGATTTTGCAGACAAGTAGCTCTTGCGAAGATCTCTTGCATCTGCTTGTGAGCGTTCAGCAGCTCACGAAGAACGTGATTGCGTTCTGTCTTTATTCTTTTTCACTTCATCATCGAGAAAGTAAGATTGCATTTGCGATCGAGATGCATACACTCGATGCAACGATTGATTTCGTTGTCAACACGACATTTCTTTTGCAAGCGACTGCAGTGTTCACAAGAATACATGACAGCACGCTCAGAATTCGTACGCTCAAGAAGATCTCTGCGACGCAAGATAGAGTTTTTGATTGTGCGATGAGAAGACATGAAGAAAAAGTGATTTTCAAGATGAAAATCTTAGAAGAAAATCTAGTGTTAGAACTCTCTCGCATGAGATTATGTAACAGCAATGATTAGATAATCATTGAATAATCAGAGTTTCGAAGTGATCGCTCTGATCGCTTGAATCAGAAGTGATCACAGTGAGCATGACGAGCATGATGCTCATCTCGCTTATCTTGCTCGAGAATGATCAGAGTGATCATTCAGAGCAGAGACAGCTTGGCATGATTCTTCTATGTCTATATAACGATGATCGTTCTCTTAGATAGAAGCTTCGTGCTCAACACATGTAATAGTCAATACAGTCTATTGTCTTAGCTATTCTCAGATCTTCAGTCTAGTGATTAGTTTGTTACTATACTGATCTCTGTTTATATCTTGTGTTGTTAAAGAAACAATCGTTACATACACTATCTTTATCATCGCTTTAGAAGCATATAAATCAAAGATGTTATCTTTCAAATTTATCAATGATTCTGTCTCGTTTCAGCAGTATATGAATGACGTTCTTTGAGACTTTCTAAATGACTTTTATCAAGTCTATCTAGACGACATTCTAATCTACAGCAAAACTCAATGAAAACATTGACAACATGTCAAGATGATATTAAATCATCTACGAGAAGCTGATCTACAAGTAGATATTCGAAAGTGCAAATTCAACGTAGAAGAAACTGTTTTCTTAAAAGTCATAGTTTCAGAACAAGATCTTCATATGAATTCTATTAAAGTAGAAGTCATAGTCAACTGAACTACATTGATCAATCTAAAAGAAGTTCAGAGCTTCGTGAGATTTGTTAACTTCTATCGTCGTTTCATTAAGAACTTCTCGAAGCTAGTCAAATCATTCACTCAGCTGACTAGAAAGAACACGTTTTTTGTTTGAAACGAAGTCTGTGTTCAAGCTTTTGACAATCTAAAGAAACAGATCAGCTCGATCTCAGTTCTACGACATTTCGATTCAAAACGACAGACTATTCTGAAAATTAATATCTCTGACTACGTCAAAGATGAAATACTATCTCAGTATGATGATGAAAGTGTTCTTTACTCAGTAGCATTCTACAGCAAAAGCATGATTCTCGCTGAATGTAATTATCACATCTATGACAAGAAATTGCTAGTCATTATTCGATGTTTTGAACATTGAAGACTCAAGCTAGAATGCACAGAGCTGCTCATTCAGATGTTCATCGATCATCAGACTTTGAAGATCTTCATGAAAAATAAACAGTTAACTCGATGTCAAGTCAATTATCTAGACATTCTATTCAAGTTTAACTTTCAGATCATTTTTCAATCAGGCAAAATGAACTCTAAAGTCGATGCTCTAACTAGAATGTCTTTGATCGATGTCTCTGAATCAACTCAGCGTACTGAAAATCGCTATCAGATCATTCTGATACTCAATAGAATAAATATTCTAGCTATCGAATCTGAGATTGATCTCTATCAGTGAGTAAAAGATGTCAATAAGACGAATGAGCTTTGTAATGAGTATAAACAAGCTATAAGCGAAAACAAGCTCAAGCTACATAGCACTGAATTGAAGCACTGCGAGATCGTTGACGACATTCTGTTCAGAAAAGATCTACTGTGAGTTTCTGAGAATATGCATACGAAATTGCTAAAGAAAATTCATGATCAGTCTTTCATCTTTCACTCTGACAATCGAAGAACTATACATCTAGTTCAACGTTTCTATTATTGATCAGATCATTAAGCAACGATTAGACGTTACATTTGAAACTGTCATGTTTGTCAACAAAGTAAGACATCTAAAGATAACATCAATGAACTTCTTCATTCTCTCTTGATTTCACAGAAACGCTGAAAGAATATAGCTATGAACTTCATCACTGAGTTATCTCTATCAGAAGATTATAACGTCATTTGCACAATCATATGTTGACTCATCAAGAAACATCACTATGTTCTCTGTCATTGAGAAGATGAAAGCATCTCAGTCGAAGAAATGATTTGAATCATGCTATGAAACATCTATCGACTTCATAATCTATCTAGTTCTATTGTTTCAAACAAAGACTCTCAGTTCATATCAATCATGTGACAAAGTCTTTGCAAGCGACTAAAGATCACAGCTAGTCTATCAACAGCTTATCATTCTGAGATCGATGATCAATTGAAACGAGCTAATCAAGATGTTGAATGCGAACTAAGAATCTACTGCAATTACATGCAGAACGACTGAGCAAAATGACTATCAATGATAGAATTCAGCGAGAATTTCAATATCTTCTCGATCATCTCAATGACTTCGTTCTACTTCAATAAGAATTTTCACTCACGAATGAGTTTCGATTCAGATACGACTGATTATGAAACTATTCATGAATGTCTTGAAGCTAGAAAAGCAAACAATATTGTCATTTGAATGAAAGAACTTCTTATTTTCGATCATCAGCAATTGAAAAAGACGAAGCAGATCATTGAAGCTCAGATCAATAAACATAAACAAAATGTCATCTATGAAGTAGACGACTGAATTTGATTATTCTTTAGAAACATAAAAGTAACTAGATCATGTAAGAATTTGAAAGATAAACAGCTAAAACTCTATCAAATCACTGTCAAAGTTGAGATCTTCTATCATCTTCATCTATCAATAAGCATGAAGCAGCTGCATTTGATGTTCAGTTCAAAGCTATTATGTTCTTATTTTGATGATCTTTTATCAGAACAGCATTCAAAATCATCTAGATCTCTCACTATTGAAGACGATGAGCACTGAGAGATAGATGACATTCTGAACTTTAGATGATATTGAGATCGAATATAATACAAGATCAAATGAACGAGACTAGATCGAGACAATGAATGATACTATGTCGATAAAGAAGAATTTGAGAGCTCGAAAGAAGTTCTAGTCGAATTTCATAAGTTTTATTCAGACAAGTCACACTAAATTGAAAAACAGTGAAAATTTTTGCGTTTCATTTGTTCTATTCATGCGAACATGAATTTTCGAAGGGAAAAGTAATGTTACGAATGTGTCAAAGAGCAAATTCTAATTAATTCACAGTGAACGCTAGCGAGTTCACTGCGTATTGATTAGAGCTAGTCAATGATCTAGTCGAGAGCTGATCTAGATCTGATTCAGATTTGACTCAGATATGACTCAGCATTTTTTCTCTTTTCTAACATCTTCTAATCAACTTCTATTGTCTTCTAGACAAACACACTTCTTTGTGTTACAAGTAGTTAACAGATGTCTATGACAAACACATTTCTTTGTGTCGCAAACATCTTTCGAATAAACATCTTTCTTGTGTTTCAACACGTTCTCTTTGAAACTAACGTCGAATCTGAGTAACTACTATATAGAGCGTGTTCTTCTTGTCTTTTGTATCTTCTTTCTTCTGTATTCTTAAAGTCTTAGTTATAGCTATCTCTATAGATCAAACATTCTAGCCACGCACGCACTTTGATTAGTTTCTAAGCACGATTTCAACAATTTTAAGATTTCATGATTGCATGCATGTTAAAAGAATAATTTTATAATTTCATAGTTGAAGACTTAGTGTGAAGTACTGTAAGCTAGAACTTAACTAGCTAAATTGCATCTTTCAGCTGCTCAGAGAATGATATTGAGAATAAGAGATAGAGCTTGAACATGTTAATAAATCATGTTTCAACGACTTAAGTAAAAGAGCAATGAAAAAGAGAAAAGAAAATGAAATTTATAATCAGGGAAAATTCGCGTCATCTCTTGAGTCTCAATATACTTTTCTTTCTTTCTGAAAACGAAAAAAAAAATTATGAACATTTCGCCCTCATTTTTACCACAAGACAGAATATTCACAAAAGTTTTCCTCAACGGAAATTTATTTTTTCTTTATTCACTCACCATTTCTCCTTCACCCCGCCTCTACGACTTTCTTCACCCCTCCTTCGCCCCCCCTCTCAACTCACCACCCGATACGCGCCCTGTCTCACCGTCCCATTTTCCCCATCCCCATCCCCATTCCCCCAACCCCCGGGCTCAAATTCGCCCCCACCCGTCCCCCACCTACCCTCTCCATATCCTTCAAAATATAAAACTCCAAGGTTTGCGCCCCTAACTGCGCCTCAAAAGCCTCAAGCGCCTGAAACAAGACCTCCAGCATACTCCACAGTATATACCTGGTCGGCTCGACCGTCAGCTGCACGCTGCCAAAGACCCAGCGCAGAATGCGCACTTCGCCACGGTCGAGGATGGGGCCGTTGCCGTGGTGGAGGATTTGCTCCCTGACATCCCTTCTGGCGATGTGGACGCAGCGGAGAAGCACTTGGCCCGAGATAGTGCTGCCGCGGTTGAAGAAGTTGATGGTGATAATGGGGTTGTCGGGGATGAGGGCGCTTTTGAGAGGGGAAGGGTAAGTTAGGGGTTTGGTTGGGTCTTGTGGGGGGTGGGGGGGAGAGAGGAAGGGGCTAGACTTACTGAAGGCTTGGGTTTTGATGTGTGTGGTTTGTTAAGACCGATGATAAGTTGAGGTTTGGGAGACCGAGGTAATGTGGCGGTGTGGGGGTGGAGAAGACAGTTATCCGGCCAAGAATGTTTAGCTGAAATAGAAGAAAAATAAGGTACAAGGTTACAGAGTACATGGCGAATTGATGGCTACCAGTTAGAAACCAAGTAAGGGTTGATGAGGAGATTCTGCAAGCATGGAAGAATAAGAAGTACGAGGCCAAAGCTTTTTCAAAGAGTAGACCTTGTTCAGTGCATGAAAATGACGCAGTAAGCACAGCGAACAGTCAAGCAGAATAGAGATTGAAAACAAATCATCGGACCTCTAATGCTTTTGTCTGCGCCGTCGGCTAGTTGATCGCGTAGAGATGTTTGCGGCTGAGTTAGAGGCGCAAACGCGAGTGGTTTGAAAGCCTCCGAATCTCTAAATGTAGACGTCTTCTCTGATTACCGCGTCGCTAATAGAGATAGTCTTGAATGCAGCCTAGACGTGCTCGATGCTTCGAGCAACCGTAAGATCTTGGTTGGTGGGTACAGTTGATCATCGGAAGACCTTGAGAACGCACAAACTCAGCGCACACTGCGGAAAGCACACAAACCTACTATCCCAAAGTAGTTCAATTTTTAGTGATGTTCACTAACAAAATTATAAATATTTGAGGTTTACATTATATATTGCAAACAAAGATGTGATCAGCAAAATCGTTTTCAATCCGCCGAGGGTGTAAGAACTATGGTATGCTGCAATGCGCAGCATATATTGATATATGACTTTTGTAAGGCAACCTCTGACTTCAAGCGATTAATTCAATGTATCTTCCCCTCACTTGTATGCATGCAAGATTTCTCTCGAAATGTCTGCAGCCTGTGCCGCAATTAGTCTGATTCTTCTGTTGAAATTTCAGGTGTGATTTGGTTGGTAATCTTCGCCCTATAGGGCTGGGGGCCGCTAGTAGAGATTTCACCTTCCGCCTTCTAGATAGACTTCAATCCAGCTTCAACCTCGTCTACTAAATGCTTTATATGACCTCGTATTCCAACATCTTCAAGCATCATTTGCGAATTTATTTACGCTCGATAAGACTATACAACAACTGTTCCGCTTCCGTCATCTGAATTGAGACACTGCGGGATCTTGAAACAGCTCGCATCATCTTGAACAGTCGTATACGTCGCCCACCACTGCTACATCGCCTTATTCCTCTATATCACGAATGCCTCGTTGTCATGATTTGCTTTTGCTTTGAATGCTGACACATAATTGCGGCTGGTTTATTCTCAAATACAGCTTCTGCTCTTATGTGAGCTGCTTGCCCTTGAATGAGAAAATTTAGTGTTTTCAAAGAACAATTACCTCTTTCACACTAATTGTAAAATACAAATCATATAAGCTTCAGGCCCGCCTCCCTCAGAGGGCGATGAGCACAAAGGTCTTGCCAGTCTAGCCACACTAACCGTCATCTTTAGTCTAGGTACAATTCTAGTAATCCTTCGACTGTATGTCAGAATCCGAATGCTTCATACTCTCTGGTGGAATGACCTTCTCATAGTGGTGGCGACGGTAATCCATTCAATGCAAGATGGTTGATGACTTTTATAACGATATTCGGGTCGCCGCGCTCGCTGCTATCTCCATCGCTGCTCGGGAGGTTTACCTTGGCCATGGTCGGCATGCATACCAATGCCAATTGGACAACAGATCGTTGTTGGCAAGCTTCAAGCATTCTTTCAAATACCCGTTATGATCTCTTAAGGTTGTACAAGAATATCAATCGCTCTGTTTCTGATGCGACTTTTCGTGAATGATCAGCGATGGAAAGTCAAACGGGTCATGTATTCTTTTATAGGTTTCCTTGCGGCAGTCAATGAAGTTTGTGTTGTTGGAAACAGGGGAGTTGGTAACCTCCGCCTCATAGGGCTGGTAGGGCTGCGGCCTGCTAGTAGAGTTTTCACCTGCTCGCTCCTAGATAGACTCCTAACAGCTTCAACCCCATATACCAAAATGCCCCATATGACCTCGTATTTCAACATGTGTCACTCTTGTTCTGCCACAATATAGCCCTGGGATTGAGGGTAGGTGTTGGATGCAGGATTGGGTAATTTTAGTCACTCATGACAGTTAGCTCGCAATCAACCTTCTCCTGACGCTCATACGCTAAAGCCACTGACTTTGATCCGTTCAAGTCGTCTCAATCTTGTCTGACCTGAGCCTTGCTACGATCGCTAGACGGGCGAGGTTTCACTTGAGCGCGGACTGACTGAAAAACATGAGATGATATTTCGGATCTAGTCACATGGGGGCTGTAACTTTCCATTATTTCTCGAAAGTTGGTTACAAACTGACTTCTGATCGCACATAGTCTCGAGCAGAACGTAGCTATAATCGCTGCCACCGTTCCATCTCTGCGTCCGCTTTTTCGAGTAAACTGGGACCGAAGTAGATACACTGCTCAAGTTTCTAGGCGGACTACATATCACAAGAACAGAAGTACCAATGACCGTCACTGAATCGACGCTTCTCTCGACGCAAACCTCTTGAATCAACCTAGTACGCAGCAGCCCAGCAACTTTCTAGGGAAAGGAAACAACATCACTTCATTACAAGATATCCCACGGAATAATGAAGACGATATCAATTAGTCAAAGATCATCCGAAGGCTCCGAAGATCGCGCGAACGGGGCCCAGGCAATGTTGACGTTGAAAGAACAATTCATCAACAACATAGTCTAGACCGCGCAGATACTTCTGACGTATTGAGAATGACGAAGAATCTGTTTGAAAACGAGGCTGATCCTTATTCCCGGGAGCTAAGCCATACATGTCATTCCCTTTCAGAAATTTGCGATCATGCGGCTTGAGTCCGTATTTGAAAGCTGAGCTTCTCTGCACCATTGTCTCAGCGCTTCGGCTCAACCATTCTATCTTGACGTGACACTCTATTAGTATATTTGATGATGACCCTGCTATGTTGACGCCTACTCGTGTAGGTGAGCTATTGATTGACCACCATAAGTAATGCGTTCGCTCAGCTAGCAATTCATGATCAACTCATTACATGAACAGCTTCATGTTGCAATAAGGAGAGCCGGGAGACGAGATAGTGTGAGGTGGTCAACTACTACTTATGCGAAGTTCAGACCTTGGCAGGATCTGATGACACAGTCTTCTCCACCAACTTGGCGTCCGTCTTTTTCCTCGCCTCCTGCACCTTCCCCAAGAACCCATCCTCTCCCGCCGTCTTGTTAGTCTGATGATCCCACTCTTCATCATGCCTTTCAATTTTCCCCTCCCCGTTCATATGTAGCGTCACCTTTGAATTGACGGTCTTCTCCGCTCCCTTCGACTTGAACGGAACAGCGGACTTGAAGACATAGTGCTGAGTAAGGTTGAGTGCCAAAGCATTAGGTGGCGAATCGGCCAGAACATCGCACTTTTGGGTTGTGGATTCGGCGAAAAGTTTTGGCATGCCATTGAATTGGGACTTGATGCTGTCTAGGCCTTTGGCGATGCTGACTGGGTCGTGGAAGACGGCATCAGGGGTATAGTGGGAATAGGCTTCTTCGCTGGGGTTGAGCTGGTAAAGCTGTAGGATGTCATCGATGAGGCTTTTCTCGTTGGCGGTGGGGGGGCGCGAGGCATGAACGCCTGTTGAAGATTCGGTGGCCATGGTGGCCATGGTACAAGGCGTCGTAGTTCACCTTATGTGGAGAAAATTTCCATAGATTTAAGAGACCATGAAGCTGAAGCTGCAGAGTAAAGTCCTTGAAATCGATGACGAGGACTATGACGGCATCAATATGGGAAAATGGGACAGACCTCGGCTCTTCCCACGCCTAACCTCTTCTGACGTCTCTGCAATAAAACATGACACTCTTAATACTGTGATCAATTCCACAGCGATTTTTCAGCACCCCTCAACGTCAGCCGTGAATGATGTTACTTAAACAAGTCGAAGAGATGTCCTTTGTTATTCCTGCAATCTACGCTTTTCGCTGAAACTCGCCAGGTAAAAATCGCTGTGTAGTGACCATACACTACTATGCTCCGGCTAAGTAGCGGCATGGTAGGCGCCTTTTTCCGCTACGGTGAATGTTGCAATATGACCAAGAACGATGCCATTCATTCCATGTTGTAGCGATTTCTGCGTTGACTTGGAATTTCCACCTTCGAGCAGGTTAATCGCGAAAAAGACACGGTAGCCAGCTGTGCAAAAGAAGTCCTAGGCTGTCTTCTCTCACTTGGGGAGCCCTTTATCGATCGATACTATTATGCCGCATCAATGTGTTTCCCGGAAGCAAATCTTTTATCTCTTATTTTCTTCTTAGTGCTGACGCAATGATGCAGGGAACCATCCGTAGTCGAGGGCACCAGATTTGCTGTCACCAAGCAGATAGAGTCTCTCTGCTATTGATCATGTGATATGCTGTTGGATACGTTGTAAGCAGTCTAGCTCAGCCGGACGTGATAGACTCTCAGACTACCCAAGTACCTATCACCCTTGATGAATCCTTCATAACGGACATTATCCACTGACGATCACTCGAGCCTGGTGTCGCAGGTGGCTCAGCCTGACCTTGAGAGAAATGCATAAAGGCTATGGGTGGACATAGGGTGGCTCATACCAAAGTGTATCTCAAGCCATTGTAATCACTTTCTCCGCTGCCGCTTAGTCCTTGATTGCGTAGTATCCTCCGATTGCGCCCTGAGTCGTTTTCCGAGAGCGTTCGATGTCTGCACTGGAAATAGAACTTGGCTCTGCATTGGCGAGAATGTTCCGCCCCTCAACATGTCAGATGAATTACCCATTCCTGATGGAGCTCTGCTCGGTGCTGGTGTCGCTGTTCTACTCTTCGGCACCGCAACAGTCTGTCCGTACCGATAGAAATTAACGTTCTGTCTGGATTTCAGTCCCTTTGGGTCTCTTTTCAATCTTCTTACAAGGGCTTTAGCAGCATCGCTGAACAAAAAACGAAGCTCATTTGCTCCGTATGCAATTAGTATTGTTTTGAAGGTTCTAATTACTGTCTCTCGATCAAAGTTGCTGTGTTTCTGAATATACAAAAATTCTTGATACTCGAACCTTAATGAATAATCCAGTATGATGAAGCACTCCTTGTCGGGTTCTCGAGTGGCTCGATGAATGCGAATTGTAAGACCTTCGGTACTAGCTACTACTGAAAAGAATCGTACCTTGGTAAAGAAGTTGTTTTCGTGTTCTGCTCCAGCGTCTCGAAAGAATTCGAACATGTTGTGCAGAGCCTGACTCGCGTTATTCAGACTTTGGCGCTTTCCTACAGTGTCGTCGGCTGAGATGTTTGCCTTTTTGGCCTCAATTGTAAGGAAATGAAACACTCTTTCTCTCCCGGTCTCACGTGTATTCTCGTAGCAGGCAAGACGCTTAGTCGCATTTGGCAGGTTCTTCCACAGGTTGTCGGGTATAAGACTCTGCCTGCGGAAACACACAGCAAGGTCAGGCTTGGGTTGCGTTAGAAATTTCAAGCCCTTCCCGTACGCTCGGGTCGGCATTGGTGGACAAGTCCACGCCTCTTCGACGCTGAAATCAAGGTAACGTTTGTTTCTAGCGCCTCTCTGATAGATAATAGAGTGGCGCGCGATTAAGCTCATCATGAGCGTTCGCTGAAAGAATGCCTCGTTGGATCCTTCGTTGCATCTGGCCTGATCCAAGGTCCAGAGCTGTCCGTGCAATTCCTTTTCGCCGTCCGTTTCCGAAGCGGACTCTTCAGGAGCAAGAAACTTGATATGATCTGCATGAGAGTCAAGTGTCGAGCTTTCCCCCAAATCGACATTACGGTCGTCAAGGCCGTCAGGAAAATCGGGGTGCTCAGCGCCCATTCTCGTAAACTCTCCTGCCTTAATTGGATCCGCAATGATTGCGTCTATGATAGCTACAACTTCTACATCCAGTGGTGGTAGATAGCCCCAATTGCGATAAAATGTTTGCATAGAATCGGTATCCGGTAATAAGAGAGGTAATTCTTCATCGGAATACTCCTGGGAAGACACGTAGCCAATTCGTCGATATTCTGCTGTGAGCGAAGCGTCTATTGCAAGGCTGTCAGGCCGGCTGCTAAGGAAACTTTCGAGCTGATCTTGAGTTGGTGCTCCTTCTTCGACTTTTTGGGGTTTGCGAGACTTTTGAAGAATGCGATCAGGATTTTCTACAAAGAGCAGAGCTGTATCAACGGAAGGTCTTGATCTGAGATCAAATCTGGTAGCACGACGAGGGCTTGAAGCTGTCTTTGAGGAGCCTATCGCCTATCGTTGGTCAGAGTGTGCTACTCTGAACATTTAGTGTCGCTTTAAAGAGTGCTTGACCAATTGTATCTCTAACGGCAAGCATCTACTTGCAATCTCAGTGACAGTAAAGAGAGTCTTACCTTTTTGTGTCTCTCTCGATCGACCGCTTCGACGGGTCTTGAAACCGTTTGAGACTTGGACCCGAGATTCTTTCCCTTTCTACCTCGAGACATTGAAGGCGCAATGAAGACGCATTGATTCCAGCTGTTAACCTTAAGCAACACCCTTACGGAGTAGAAATGCACGTCAAATTTATCAGATACAGAAAGCAAGTCTGTGAGCTTTCTTATTAATGAGATAAGATGCGTCTTTTGTGAATGCGGGTCCACGTGGCGGCATTCATCAGCAACGCACAGGCTTCTATTGGTCTCAATGGTCGGGGCTATCGATTCCATGCATGAACCTCCCTCCTTACTTTCTCTTATCAAGACGGGTACATATATCCATAGCGGTCAAGCCTCAAACGGGCCGCAGGCTACTATAGCTCATTCGTCAGAATTCCACCATGTCTACTCGATATAACTACGTGCATGCTTACCTCGTACATAAATCAACTGTTCTTCTTGTGCTTTGTAATATCAGTGCGCATGCCCTGTTCTTGCAGTATTGCTTCGAACATGCTGAGTTAACGCGCAAAATATACTCTTTCAAAGAGATTGAAAGGAATTACGATCGAACTCGTTGTTAGAAGACTGCTTTTCAGCTGGCTGATCGCAAGCCAATTCTCTGATCGTTTTTGTCGAAATCCAGGAGTACCTTAGAGAAGCTAAACTAAGCGGGATGAAGTTCTGGGCAGCCCTTACCAAAAAGACAAGGATAGGCTGCCGTGGCTGCCTACACTGTTACATAAGCTCAGTCCTCGGATCATAGAACTACATTCAGTCCAGCACGACTTTCATGATGGTCTGCAGTGTTTCCGATTAACATTCACTGGGTAACTCATCAGGCTGCGTAACCACAGAATATCGCTCTTGAAAAAGTGCAGACCAAACACGGTCAAATCCCGGCAGAACCGCGTGATAAGTTCTTGAGATACATTCAAGCCAATCACCACCGTTGTGCCTCTCAGTACGTGCGGAAATTGAGGCTGAAGTTTATAACTCAGCTCTAGCCCTTCGTGTATGACTCAAGTCGTGATATGAAGGCTGATCCACGCACTCGGCTTTTACGCTGTGAGTCTTTAATAGAGCTTAGCTCTCTTCGTCGCTCTCGAACTAGAGCACAGTTGAAGCTTAAATCCTAATAGAGTTCTCTTTGGTAACGCACACTTTGCCAAACATGCGTCGAGAGTCTTCATTGAGACCGAGGCGCCATTGGTTCCTCTATGTTTGATCGAAGTATGACCAGTATCTGGAAAACATCAGAGAGTCACTACCTACGAGATTATCGAAAAGGCTCGACTATTTATCGTGTGGAATCGAGATTTCTGCCGCAAGTTTGAGTTTGATTTGTATGATGATTCATGGTAATCTTTCCCTCTTTTCGACTATAAACTCCTAGATGAGTAGAGAGGCAAGATTCCTTCTATCATGCCTAGCACTCTGACATCAACTTCTGCCACAGGGAAGATGACACAGTTTAGTCGACGGCATTAAGATATCATGTCGGAGAAAAGCCTAAGGAGGCTGGTTATTGAAATCGTCTCCGTCTTTACGACAAGCTATCATACAAACAAGAATGTCAGGAAATTACTGTCTTGGTGACAGTCACGACGTATGACGGATAGTTTCTCCTTTAGTGGCTATCAACCTCAATGGCAGTCGTAGTGATGCAGATTCATGAGAAATGCTATAGGTCAAACAGAGGTCTTAGGGTGAGCGTAATTGTGTTTTCATGCTATCGTTATATAATTAGGAGGCGGGGTGGCCAACCACCATCACTTTGAATTCTCATGGTAGGAGGAAGCACACATTAACCTCGTGATAGATTCGGACACAACAAAAAGCTCGATTGTATCAGCTTCTAGACATCTTGGGATTCAGTTGCAAAGAAAATCAACTCTGTTTCACCAAGTAACTGTCAAAGACCACAGGTATGTCATTCATGCCACTGTAAAACTAATTTTACCATTTTCGACATACGTACGTCATGCCATGTGTGGGGAGGTGCGGTTCTAATAGCGTAATGAATATCTAGAAGACTGAATATTGCTGTAGGGTAGGTGACTAAGAGGAGTACCTGGATCACGTTCACATAAGATGTGGAAAGGTGACATTACGTGAGCAAACCGGAAAAATAAGAGTCGAACAATTGCAGTGACTTCTTCGATAGGAGAACTGTCTATGTCAAAGCTTGAATGTGGTGCTTGGAGTTAAGCCTTGAACGAGCCCGGTAACTTCGCCTAGTACCCTCGGGCTATGTCGTCAATACTTTGGATGGGTCCATCAAAATCTCTTACTACCGCAGGCGCGGCACTTGAGACTGCAAGGTAATTGTGGCCGCCGATGGCAGGGTCTGCATGGGTTGCACGGCGAAGTAGAGTCTAATGTACCCAGTTGCCCATCTCTTTGGCAATCACAGGATCATTGGGGGTGAATCTTGATGCGGCTGAAAGCATGCTGTGTGCCTCCTCCAATTTCCCTAGTCCCTTGAGTGCTAGTGCTGTCCGATAGTAGAGCTTGGCATGGTCGGCCTGGGCAGGTACGATGTTGCTGAATGGATCAATTTGGATGGTCATGAGATAATTGATAGCCCTGCTGCCCCATTCATAAGCCGTGGTCCAGTCTTGCAGCTTGAGGTACGCAAGGACGGTATTGGCGGTGAGTTGGACCCTCAGAGCGTTACGAGTATCTTGTGCATTCTGCCCTTTGTATGTTCCGCTCTCCAACCGTCCATTGAAAAAGTTGCTCATCTGGGCCGCCACCCTCTCGCTGAGAATGTCACGATCAATGTATAGACTCTCGAAGGCCTCTTTGTATTCAGATATAGCAAGCTTATAATTCGAAGCATACAGCTCCATATTGCCGGCATTCTTATGCTTCACCGCGTTCTCAATGCATTCGGAGGGGGAGGGATCGGGCATAGCCATTGCCGCTCGAAGATCCTTTTCGACCGACTCGCGTTTGTATCCTCCAACAACAAGCTCATCAAGGCCCTTGACGATACCGAATGGCATCATTAGGGAACGCTGTAGGTTTTTCGAGGGATGGCTATCCGACTGATAAGGATCTTGTATAGTCAGTTCGAGAGTAATGTGTTGATTCAGACCAGGATTTCCAAGGTTGGAGCGAAACCATAGCCTGCAGAAGATATCGAGGTCTTCACCACACATGATCCAGCTGCAAGATGGTTTTTCAGACGCATACACAAAGTGTGGAGAGCCTAAGATCACTGTCATATGCCAGGCAGTAAAGTTATCGGCCTTGACTCCTCTTGCGAGCATGGGAACACGACCTTCGGTGCCAACATGCTCTTCAGCCTCAGGCCACGGAGTAGTGACGCGTACAAAGGTATTTTGACGAAAGATTCTCCTGGCCTCGAAGTAGATTTGGCGATTTGCTAGAAGAAGAGCCAGGCCAAAGTCGTAACGCGCGTAGCCGTCACTCAGATTTTGCTTTATGCACTGGCTCGAAAGCAGCTCTGCATAGATTCGATTGCGAAGTTCTCCAGGGAGGTCAAGGAGTCGGAAAGGCTGTTGTGTGGTTGAAGCCATGAAGAACGATGACGGAACTGCTGAGGCTGAGAAAGTGTGAAGAAATGTAATATTCACTAGTTCATACATGTATTACCGCTAGTCGTAGCGGTTTATAAGGTACAGATTACCCTGGCGTACCCAGCACTGCTACACTCCATATCTTCCTCAAGACGTGCATTTCAGGCAGCTTTTATTCCTTTGCAATTACAGAGCTTCATTGACCGCGAACGTTCAAGATAGGGCAGGCGTTTTTTTCTACTTCATCATGCAGTCAATCTATGTGGATTGCTTGCTCTACTATGCCAGGCTCCTGGGCCGACTCTAGCTCTGTCCGCAAAGGATCTTTCGGTCCACCTGAAGTCGCACGGAAATGGATTGGAGGTCATATGGTAACTTGTAGCTGCACTACTGCGAGGGAACGATGACCGGTAGAAATTCCCCGCAGAGCTCAGCGATCTTTTCTTCTGATTTGACTCCATTTTCGTAATACTACAACAGCTATCACTAATTCCATCCGCGAAACAGCAAACTCCAATTCAATTTGAGACCGCATTGACTTTCTGTCTCAAGCAATGGCACTCGGTCCCAACCTACAGCTACAGTGGTCTCTCGACAACTCTGCTGGAAGCATTTTCTCGATTGGTCGAGGCCTGATACAAGCCGCATCCAGCGACAACGTACAAATATTAGCCCTGCTTGCCTGTGAAAGATTCAGTACTACCCTTCCCGTCAGAACTACAACCTGGATTAAAGTAGAGCAACTGGCTAGGCAAAGCAAAAGTCAGGTACTCATTATCATCCAGGCACAGGTTGGTTATAGCAATGGTGACTCGGCGGACGTGCTGTCCAGATCCGATTGGGGTAATAAGGTTTCTATGTCTTGCTGCCATACTGGTGTCCTGGGGCCCTACACACGTAGAAGCGGCCGTACTGTCGAGCGGTTAATCCGCGAAAGCTCAAAGGAATATCAACCTTTACCAACGCTACATCAATTGTTTGACCTATTGGAAGCGCTTGAGCCGAAATTGCTGCAATCAGGTTTTGTGCAAGAGAATCTGGGCTGGAACTTCTGCCAACCAGAATTAGGGCTAAGCTCAAAACTCAAACTAAATCTTCCCCTGGTTATTCCGGAAATAGATCAGATCAAAGCACTTGTAGATAGTTTGCGATACTGTTTTCGTATCAGAGAGCAGAGTGTTACGTACGTTGACGAATTCCATACCTGGGGCGATCGCATTCGTGAAATGGTTTCTAGGTAAACCACCAATAGTTCCGCGACCAGATCAGAGTATGATCCTGAACGCCGATTTATCTGACGTGTCTTTGAAGCAGAGCATGGTTCAGTGCCTATTTAAGGTCTCTCTCCATCACAGGTTTGATGATCTACACCAATTGTTTGCGCCGTAGAGATACTTGCTAATTAAACATTTGACCACAACAGCAGCCACCGCTTAGCGCCAACTGACGAACGCGTCTATATAGCTATCTAAGCATCCCCTGTTTCCGAGATTAAAATCATCAGCAAGATGAAAGGACGACAGAGAATCTAAGGGATATTGATGTTACTGTTGCTGATGACAACACCAGAGAAATTCATAGAATGCTGAATGACTATTCGAACAGACCACTCCCAAATTCTCCTCTGAGATCCATCTTCAGTAGGTTTTTCTCGATGACCTCGTCCTTCCTTGCTTCTAATTCGTCCACATCCCAGTTGGCAGACATATACCGCCCGCTTAAGAATTGCGCCTGTGGTGAAGCTAAGTATACGGCAGCGCCGGCAGCGAGTTCAACTTCAAGTCCCAAGATCAACTACGTTAGCTTGGTTGTTGGATTTGGTAAAGAAAGCGAAATTGGAGACGGCAGTAAGATTAACGTACCTGTGTCCTTACAGAAATGGAGGGTTTCTGGATGACTGTCTGCCATATCGGTAATTATCATACCAGGATGATAGTTCATCGAGGAGACTTTAGGATATGCCAAAGGGATAGCTTCCGACAATCTACCCTGAGCCATTTTGCTAATTTGGTAACTAGTACCTTGCGGACTTACCGTGAGCATGCCCCAGGTACCAATGGTGACGATAGTTGCTTCTCTTTCCAACCCTACCAGCCTAAGAAATGCTCTGCTCATAAGGTAGCTTCCTTTGACGTTGACTTCCTAGATTCAATCAAGGAACCGGTTAGCCACATGTTCCCTCCTATACCAGAAAGCCAGGACGAAGGTATCTTACAAAATCTGCCCACCATTCCTTCGGCTCGCTCTCTCCAATCGTCTCCGTGGACGACCAGAGACCGGCACCATTGACTAGGACATTGGGGATCCCGAACTTAGACTTGACAGTCTCTTCTAGATGATTCACGCTATCTTCGGAAGTAGTATCCACTGGGACAACCAAGACATCAACATTGGGGTTGATCTTGAGCAACTCTTGTTTAGTTGCCTCGAGCTTTTCGGCGCTGCGACTCGCAATGACGATTCGGGCCGCATCTGCCTTCGCAAATGCAAGGGCAATGGCCTGTCCGAAGGTCATATTAACGTACAGATAGATAGCTTTACAAAGGGAGATAAACTTACCTTGCCGATGCCTTGGCTAGTACCGGTGACAATGACAGTCTTTCCTTTCTGCGACAGCTTGGGCGATTCCGGGTCTATCGAAGGGTATTGGTCGCGGTGTACCGTTTTGGTAAATTGATGTGTCTTGACAAAGTAGTCAGCAGGCAATAGTTGAGTAGAAATCGCGGCCATTTTGTGTAAATTCGATTGAACGTATGATTTGTTTGAGGTGGAGATACGGTGATTCAATATTTTGTAATGTGGTAATAATTCTGGAGCTGAGATGCCTTTTTTATATCACTTTTCGTTGGCAATTTCATCCCATTGAGCCACGGCCATTCTCGCCGCGCAGGATTACGGTTGTGTCTGAGATTACGTGGGACGCGCGACCGAAGGTTCGGCAATACTTAAAAGGGTATTTGGTCTCAAAATTCAGCCTGATACGGTTAGTCGAGTTTGCGGCACCAATGGGTTCAGAGAGCAGTCTGCAGCGGTAAATATAAGCCACTCGCACCTTACCCGGCTGGTCCTCTTTCTCCAACGACCGTTATCCATTTCGGATCCTTTCAACCATACACTCACTTTACATCAGCCGCGCATCGGTCGCAACTTTGACAAATGACGACTTTATCTCCGAAATTCTTAGTCTTTGACAGTAAGACGGGGCCGGAGAGCGAAGATGGGGGTTTGATCTATTGCTCATCGAAAGACGCCAATGTCCAGTGGCCGAAGTCGGTCCCAAGAGGAAGACCGAGAAAAGGTGGGTTGTGTCCGGTCTGCCATTTCTATCAATAGCAGAAGCATGGTACCTCAAATCATGTGACCGTGTTGACCCAGGCACCGTCAACGATCACCATGCCCATCACCTAGGTTGCTTCGCGTGATAGATCGCGTACTCAGTGACGGCTGAGCTCTATGTCTGGATCCCTCTGAAGTTCTGTATGGAGAAACAAGCCTAATGGCACGGTGGTCAATTCCGCTGCTATGGCGCTTCTCAGCACCCAGAACAGGTGTCAAGATTCAGTGCCGTTGTGGCTAAACGCAGAAAGTTGATGAACAGTCGCTAATAGCTGCGATGGTCTTTGACTCGCCGAGACTATTTCGATTCTGTGATGTCTCTCTCGGTCAAAGTAAACTGACTGGGTTTGGCATACAGATCTAAAAGAACATGAGCGCTCGTTGAAGTACCCGTTAAAAGAGGTAGAAAGACCTTCAAAGGAGCGCTATGGGTTTGTCGACTGTTCGGATGGGCGACGCCCAAATGACCCGAATACTCGAAAGTTCGTCCGGACTCACGTCATGCACAACTATCGACGGCAGAAACAGATGGCTGCGCACGCAAAGCCTGGACCCCAAGACATGGAAATCGAGAGTCAGGATAATGATGCAGAAACGATTGTTGAACTTGAACGTCCTCTTATTCCATCACCTGAACGCTGGAGTAAGGATCCATTTGATAGTTTTCCGATAAAAATGCAACCGTATATGCACGACCTTCTTTACCTCTGTAAGTCCACTGCTCCCCAATTACCAGATCGTTAATTATAAAGATCATATGGCATCCTTGTACAGGGATTTTGCTGATGTCATTGTAATAGACGTTTCTGCTGTGGCAGATCACCTGTACCCAATCGAGGCATATTGGGGATTTAATCCAACCAAAAAGCTCTGGGTCCCTCTGGCTTTGACCGACTCCGCCCTCCTGAGTTCGATTCTGTTCTGTAGCCATCAGTTTGAGGCAAGAGTGAATGACCAGAAAGAGCGTCCCTCCGCAATCAATCACTTGCAGCAAACGATCCGGATCCTCAATGAACGGTTTCAGGACCCTTTGCAGGAAATAAGTGATTCAACTATCGCTGCCGTAGCTGGTCTAGCCCTCACAGAAGTAGGTGCTCCGACAGTTTGATTCGAAACACACTGACTTATTCTCGGCAGCAATCATGCGGTAACCAGGCAAACTGGCGCATTCATATGAGGGGTACAAAGCGGATGGTGGAGATGCGTGGAGGCTTGTCGGCCTTTGAGTATAATCCAGTCTTGCATGATAAGCTTTGCCGGTAAGTAAAATTGCACCGTTGTTGATCTGTAATCGTTCCTAAAGCAGCATCAGAGCGGATATTTGTGGCTCCGTCTATGGCCTTTCGAAACCCTACCTGCAGATGGAGAGCATAAGAGTAGAGCCAAATGTTCTTCAAGGCTGCGAAGAAACAGAGAGAACTCTTGCTTCGGGGTTTCAGGCTGTCCACGATGATTATGAGTTTGACTCTGATCTTTTCGACGTTCTCTACAAAGTACATACCGTGACTCAGGACATAAACACCGTCAATCCCCCAAAGTCGGAGGTCATTCCCTTGAGATTGCGCGAGAGAATACGGTCAATTCAGTACTACCTTCTCTCTAGAGAGGATTACGACGACACTAGCGGATCAGGAGACCAGCTTCTCAAGGCATGTCGTCTAGGCGTCTGGCTCTACGTCGGTATCATCCAGAACGATTTCTGGGTCTCGCCAATCAGCAAGCGATTAATCTGGCAGTTGAAGTCTTGTCTCCAAATGGAGAGCTTCGGTACTGATTCTACGCACGCTCTGCGCCTGTGGCTCGTTTTCATCGCGGGCTGTCTTGTCCTCGATCCAGCCGAGAAATCATGGTTCGTCTGTTCTCTCGTTCAAGCGGTCTCGCAGCTCTCACTATCGAATTGGTGCGATGCGAAATTGCTTTTGGAGACTTTTGCTTGGGCTGGGAAACTACAGGACAAGTCCGGCCAAGATCTATGGGATGAAGCTATGAGGATGCAAAGGGTCTTACCAGATTAAAACAGCCTTATTGCCCTCACTCGGATGCCGCTTGTGGGCCTGAGGTTGGCTGTAGCAACCAAGTTCGTTTGGTCCGAAGGGCGAAGATTCAAAGGCACGACGTCCTCTTCATCACTTGGGGGAAGAAGTTGGGCCTGCATCAAGCCGTTACAGTTTTGGCGCACGTCGAACCTGGACACAATTTGAGTTATTGGACTTGATTAGCGGATTGAAAGTTGATAGTGGCTTACTCGAAATCGTGTGCAATTCGTTCTGCGAACGAAGTTGGCAATGCGTCATAAGCTGTCAACACAAGTATACATACTGACAGCTCTGAGAGAGACAGCCAAGCTTACCCGATTCCGTAACTTCGGTGTAAAGCTTCAGTTCTTGCTGGACCTCTTTCTCCTTGTCAATTCTAACCTTTGACAGAATTTGCACTCTGGACGCTCTCTTTCTTCTTACTTTGCCAAACAACAGAAGCCGATTTGAAACGTCAGCTGCTTCCAAAACGCCCTCAAGGAGAAATCCAGTGCGCCGCCATCCTCGATCGTTTGATTCGAGCCTTGACCACCGAACGGAAGCATCTATCGTAGATGCCCAGCAATTAGCTCTTACAGTTGGGTGACTTTGTTACTTTTTATATATAAATCTCTCCAACTTACTGGATGGGCAGCATCACCAACAAAGACGACCTTTCCATATATCTAACTTGGCAAAGGGTCATTGATGGATAGAGGCTAGCACTTTACATCCTTCGATAAGCTAGAGCCAACCATCAGACCCTCATACCTTGAGTTCTTCTCAGGGGAATCCAAACCGTAGTATTCTCAGGATGTCGGGGTAGAAATGGCTGAATTCCTGAAGCATCAAAGTCTTCGGTTCTTCATATCAATGGTATTAGCCCTTAACTCCTTTGAAGCAAGTTGGTTTGTAAACTAACCTTACTTTGCGTTGTTCTCTTTTCGCGTGGGATGAATCCCTTCAAAGTTCTGAACCTCGCCACTATTGAAGAGCATCAGTAGTAACATTAGCCACAGCGTTGAAAGTTGTACCCTTGACAACTATACCAAACGAGATGACGCTCGTTAACCGTATCTGTTGTATCCGCCCTAATACTCGAGCCTTGAACCTTCCACTTGAGCAACTCCCTCAGCGCATCGTCACTTTCCATCTTATCTGGCGCAGAGATGCTGCGTCTTCTCCGTCTGTAGCTAGTCTTAACAGCTCATTGTGCAAATCTACGCGATGTATTGCCATTAATGGCACACCATATCGCTCCGCAGCGTCTCTGAAATTGAGACTTTGGATTTGGTCCAATGTCGTACCCTCAACTGATTCCCACAGCAGCAAAAGCTGGCCACTTCGACGTGGGCTTCCGTTCGCTGTTCGGCCACATGGTCGTCTAGCCATGTGAACTTGTTGTTTGTGAGCATCGCGTCGCGATGCTCGATCTCAATCGACATGTCGATTTGTCTGTTTGGTAACCTCTGGGCTCTTCTGTGACTAGCCAGAAGGTTCGTAGCCAGCATCGCGTACAGGTGGGTTCCATCGCTGGCCATTTCTACATGTTAATATCATTAAGAAGTCGCTGATTATGCTTCTTTAGGCCACAGATACCGCCAACCTAGGCACCGTGGTTCGATTCAAAATTCCTCGGAATGTTCTGTTCGGGGCCACTATTTCCATACCGAAGCTCTGCTCCAAGACCGGCCACCACAAGGAAATACTCGCTCGCACTGTCCGTTATGTTATCACAAATGGTCTATTCTATGAACCCTCACCCGGATACTTCAGAGATACAGCCACATCCGCAAGCCTGGCTCGGAATGAGCATATTCGGAACATTGCACTTTTCGGTTTCATGGATATCGTATATAACAACTAAACTTGCAGTTGAGCCTCGAAATGCAAAAAGGAACAGGAAGAGACCGGTCAGTCCCGGCTTTCAATATTGCCTATCTCTCTTTTGAGACCATCTTCGAAGGTTTTGACAAACGTTGATGCGAGCGCTAGATATCACAGTTACCTCAATGGAATAGTGAAAACGTCTCGCTGGTCGGTTCGTCATCTAACCTTCTGTCGATTCTAAGAAATTCATCGATGTACGTGCCATATTCACCATGTCTTCAGCTCGTGGGCTAGAACAAAAATTCAATACCTACAGGTTAGCGGATCACCATGGACTAGTTCAGCCTGCAGAATTTTCTCGAGAAGCAACAGCTAAAATAGTATAATATGCCCCACATGACCTCATCCATCAATGATTGAGACCTTGTAGGAGTTCCTGGCCATCGTCTCTCCTGGTGCTGATGTCTCTTGCTGCAGAATTATGAAGGCTCACTCGGGCATGCACTAAGAGTTGAACCTCTACTCATACCATACTTATTTGGTGCAAATAAATGATGTGCGGTACTGTCTCTAACCTACATTTGCCGTTTCTACTTTCGCTTCCCCTTTCCAACTCTAGTTCGTTGTGCTCTTCTGTCGGGCTCTGTAATTGTATTTCTACAGGGAAGTAATATCATCCCACATTCTGATCTTTCCTCAAGATGCACTCAGTATTCTGCACTATTTACTATGTTTAGGCGTATACAGCTTCATCCAGCCAGAGATGAATAACATATGGGTTGTCAAATGGCCAAAGAATTTTCTAGGGATAAATAGCCATGTTTGAAATTGTCCGCGCAACACAACAAACAGCCAAAAGGAACAATGGAGCGCGATGAGAATAAGTCAGAATACGAATCATACTGTGGGACTTGTTGCTACTCTAGAGCTGTCATAATTCCTGCGCGAGATGAACTTTCCACCGTATCTATCGACTTGTACATGAGTATCAAATTCCATTTTAGAAGTAAATTCTCTTAGCAATAAGACGCACAAATCTACCGAAAGTGCCCCGAAGAGCCTAGTCATGACTCAGATACCCTTCTCGACAATCCCTTCCTTCGCCCTTCAACCTATAACATCTTTCTCGATCCTCTTAGCTGTTCAGTATGGCGAAGATACTGGAAGCATCCCAAAAGACACGGCCACCAGGACCCGCAAACCAGAGATACACCCCGATTTGGGGAACTTCTTCCTGAAGCAACGACAAGGACGCAAGGTTTGGTGCAGAAAGTGCAACATGGAATACCCATCTGGCCATGCACTGTGGGAGCATCAGGTTCAATCAAGCAAACACGTCATGTGCCGTCACTGTATGAGTGCCATCGATTTCTGTTCAAAAGAGGGCCTACACAAATCACTCGAAGACATTTTGTACTATCTGCAATCAGCACCAGAGAAATATGCACTAGATGGGCAAACATCTAGACCAAGTTCATAATATATGCTATTGCGGGGAGCATTTCGACACCTCTGAACTCCGCAAGGAACACTGGACGACTTCGGAAAACCACAGGGAAACCTAATGTCACGGCTGCGAAGTAAACTTCAAGCACCGATTCTGTCTTCGCAGGCACCTTGCGACCGAGTGCACAAACCAGCCCAAACTCAACAAATGATACCAACCCGACTACTACGGCGCCCTTGGAATCGACGATCCAAACATATCTCACGAAAAACTGCTTAAGGTCGCAAAGCAAAAGCGGATCGATGTGCATCCGGATAGGCAGAAGAGACAGGAAGGGTTATCTCCGAAAGATCTTGCTGAGATCGATACCGTCGCAAAGGAGATAGGCGAGGCAGCGGTGGGACTGTCCAACCCTAAAGATCGTGGGAAGTACGACCAGAAAGTAGCTGCCTAGGAAGCCAAGGAACGCGCTGCAATGTATGCACAGCAAGGATGGCGGCCCAAGGAACGCGTGCGAAAGGGATGGTGAGTCTTTCAACGAAACGTCAATTTTTCGTAGCTCGGGGTTCATCGATGCGCTTTTGCTGTAACTTCAAGCTCATCATGACTTCTCCATCGTGACGAGTTTCGGTTGACGATCTTGTAAGATTGTAGTATCTGTTCCTTGTTTTGCTAGAAAATCTTCGACGTCACTCTCTGCATGCGCATATCAGGTCCCTGTAGGACTCTCCTCGCGATACTATCTTCAATTCGCAACTATTTACCACTCTCAGCACTGATACTCTCATTGCTGTATGATTGTTCTGCGAAAGACCTTTCCCAAATTATCGAACAAGGCGTTGTCGCTATATGTTCGCCTTTTCTATTATATAAGAGCAGGACCAACAAAGCACAAAGGACAAAGATAACGATCAAAGAGCACAACAAAGACATTGTAAAGATTATATACAGGTTAACGCTGGCATAGTATGTCAAAGCACAACTCGCTCGCAAATATCGATCTGCCGTATCAGAGAACAAATCCAGGAAGATCGAATTACACGGCTCTTGTTCAACTCAGGAGCAACATCGATATTTATTCAAAGACCTAAGCTCATTCGCTTTGCACCTTTCTCGACCTCGCCTAAATCAAGGGAATATCATACGAAAGTTGTCTTCGGTGTGCCAAAAACAACCTCAATATGTGGCATAAATCAAGAACTGACGACAACCCGAATGAATCCATCACAACCCATAGGAAATTTGGATACAAATGCTTCACCTGCGAACTTGTCTTCAGATATGAAACCGAATTAGTCTACCACAAATGGAACTCTCCCGAGCACTTCATGTGCGTCTTCTGCCGCGCCACCACGGACTTCGAATCCGAAGACAAACTCCATCGCCACTGTCTGACCGATCACGCAAGCGAATACTGTCAATTCTGCAAGGAAAACCAAGCCTTCGCAGGCTTGGTATCATGGCACCGTTCCACGCACGACAAAGATAAATGGAACTTTTGCCCATGTGGCTTCTGGGCCCACACTGTACACGACCTTGAGAAGCACTGGCGGAACTCGGCCGTGCATATCAAAACGTACTGCACGTTGTGTAACATCAACTTCCCGGACGCGGCGGGCCTTCGAGACCATATGTATAGTACCTGTTGGGGGAAAACGAGGGCGAACCGGTCGCAGCTGCGGCCACGGCCACAAGCCCGGCAAAATATGCGGACTCGGAAACGACCCCGGCTTTATGAGACGCTTGGCATCGACATCTTCAGCCCTCAAGATGTTGTTGAGAGGGCGGCAAAGCAGAAGCGCATTGAGTGCCATCCGGACAAGTTGAAGAGAAAGGAAGGGTTGTCACGGGAAGAATCCGATAAGATTGATGTCACGGCTGTAGAAGTCGGCTATGCGGCGGATATACTGACGGATCCTGAGTCTCGCAGAGAGTACGATTTCCAGGTTGAAGATGGGATAGCTGATTAGAACGAAATACTTGCTACTGAGAAGTTCCAGAAATGCTGGTTCTCAGCCTCATGAGGGTTGGTGCGAATTCGGGAATCTGTTCCTATATGAAATAAATTTTAATCTGCTTACGAATAAGGTGCAAGTAGTATGCGAATTTCAACAAGACAATGTGAAAATAACGGCAGACATATCTTACTATGATATATTCTCGGATGAGCAAACAGGACAAGATACGTAGACTTCATCACAAGTCGAAAGCAACTACAAAGAAGCGGACAAGAACCCAAACTCTCGATTTTGTACCTGAGCTTTAAGCGATAACATTTGCCTCGAACACTTCAGCAAGCTATTTAAAAGATCCATCATACCTGCAGCCTACGACGCAAAGCTCACTAATTAATTCCATCGACTTCTTTCAACCAATGCTGTTCCCATCAATTTCCCTCCTTCAAACAGCTTCATACAAGACAAACCATTCCCAACCATCAACCAGCCGTGCATTCAAAACCTCTATCCTCGACAAAAGTAAAAGCCACGAAACCAAAAGCTTACAAGCAACCCTCAATAACAAGGCCTCCTTGACTTAGAAGAACGAATCACTCAAGTCGTCTCGTCTCTCTATGCTACTCTTACACGCTTACATTAATCTCATCATATTCAGATCTCATATGACTTCTTGACTTATGTTTTGGAAGAAAAGAGAAACGGTCAAAGACGCGAAATCTAACGAGTCTCGCTCTGCACCGTTGTACATATTCCATCTTCTTCGTCGCAAGAAAGCTGCACCGACATCATCGTAACATACCTGAAGACCAAACTCTCGCAAATATGTGCAAAAGGCCGACATGCTGAAGCGCAAGATTCATAGTTTCAGGTCATCACAAATTCACATTGTCTCTCCAAGTCTACTAAAACCCAGTCGTGTTCGCTGATGGCCAGTTTTTTATACATTACCGTCCGAAAACAATCCAGCGCGCTTTTGCAGATATGACCTCTTTCCAAGCCTGCTCTTAGCAACGAGATCCAACCTGCCCCCTTTTTCTTCCCTTCCGCAGGCAGACCTGAGAAGCTCAATCCTCTCATCTCAGTCGCAGAGATTCATGCGGGTCCTGGGGACCTGACAGGCGTTGTGTAGAAGGATTGTGTGAGTAGACCAGGAATTACTATGCACGGCAGTATTCAATGTGCTGTTTGAAAACGTTCCGCAAGAGTAGACGAGGTTTTGGATCTACTTGGTCTGAGCTTGTTGCTTGTTACTGATACACATTTTAGACGCTACTGCCAGGCTTCGGAACAGAGTCCGAACTTGCCAGCCAGTCTTGCACATCATGAGTTTACTCAACATAGACTTCCCAATTATGAACGTAATTATCATCTCTTAGAACCCCATATCGACAGCTTCCAGCTCACAGCTTACTCCCGCCTGAGTACTCCTTTCAGTCTCCTTTAATCCTCACAACCAACGTCCCAAAATGCCTGCCTTTCCGCATATCCTCAAAAAGCCCTTCGATTTCCTCCAGATTTTCGATTCCATCCACCACTCTGTCCACGACCGGCCGAATCCGCTTCTCCCTTACAAACTGTACCATCTCCCCGAACTCCCTCCTCGAGCCCATCGTACTCCCTTTCAACTCAACGTTCTTCATAACTGCCTCCATGGGAGAGACCGGCTGTTCCAAGCCGGTCATCCCATAATTCACAATCGCAGCCCCCATCTTCAACAGCTTCCAAGTAGTCCCCACTATACCGCCACCCGCACCATCGATCACGTCCCCTCTCATTCTTCAAAGCCCCCTTCCTCCCTTTGAACTTTTCCTTTACGCTCAATCAACCAAGGGCTGCAACGTATTTGTGACGTCTTCCTCTGCAGAGAAGATTGCTCGCACCATCGCGCTTGGTGCGAAAGGCGGCGTGGACTACACAGACGAAGGAGGGGTGGGCTAAGAAGTTACAGAAACTGCTGCCCAAGGGTCGACCGTTTCTTGATACGGTGAAGGGTTGGGGGTGGGGGTGGGGGTGGGGGTTGAGGTTGAGGATGTAGACGGGGGTTAATGCAGAGTTGGGTTTCTCGAGTTGGAAGGTGGTGGGACGGGTTAGGGCGCTGATGCTTGAGAGTCATGATGGGCTTGGTGACCGCCTCGAGCGAGCCTTCGCCATTATATGTTGACTCACGAGCTTACTCGCCTTGGTACTTCCAAGGCTAATTAATCCATGGCCCTGCTTCTACTGCCGCGTAAAATCCCCCCTAATCAGCACCTTCCCTATCCGCTCATCTCCTCCCCGCCCCGTCCTTGACCCATCATCCCACCTCTCCAGTCTGTGCGGTTCCTCGTGATGCGTCAGACTAGTGGAGGACCAGCCAATACGCCTTTTGTTGTGTAGGGCCCGCCGTTCTGGGTCACGTCCGTTGTAATCGGGTAGGCGCTGGGAGATTGTCTGCGAGGTGAAGAGGGCGCGAAAGGATGCTAGGCAGGCGACTATGACAGCTGTTGGGGGTCAGTGACGGAGCTTGTGTGTGGTGGGTTTGAGGAGGTGGGGATATGATTGGATATACCTATGGACATTTCGATGACGCTCCAGCTGTCCATCCAGGTCTCGTCGATGGAGGAGTTTTTCTGGTTGACAATGAGAACGCGGGTGATGGAGGCGGCCATGATGAATATTGTCAGGGAGAAGATGCCGCCGAGAGCGAGTTTTTTGCGCGTTGTCATCTGCACTTTCCAGAGAAGGGTTATGGGGATTATGAACACTGAGATCTGTTAGTAAATATAGTCGGATTTGAATTGCAAGGACATGACACAATTCCTAGTTAGGAGTAGGCGGAATTTAAGCAAAGATTGGAACTTACTTGAGGCATCCGAAAGGACGTCCATTGCTGTTTGAATCTCAAGGGCCCTTTGTGAGAACTTTGCGGTTGCGACGTCGGCGCAATGAGCTGAATGCTATATTAGCTCTTCGGTAAACCAAGTATACGACCTGAACGGCCTCACCAACGGTATATTTGGTAGAGTTGGCTGTGCATCTCCAATTGCGGACACCGAGAAACACGATAAAGGTAGCTACATTCCACGCCACAATGCACCACCAGATGGTTCTCTGATGATTAACCTGGTTTCCCAGTCTTCGGAAGAAGAGCAAAAAAGCTGCTTTGATGGACCACAGACAACATCCATATAGAATGACGGCTGCTAATTCCGCGGTTCTAAAGCGGTCCAAATGTGAAAGGAAATCTGGACCGGGCTTGGTGTAGCCGGCTCCGACGTCGAAAACAGCGTACAAATCATTGGCGCGATTGCTCCATATGCTTGTGTACGTTAAGAGGAGTAAGAATCCAAGAACTACAAACGCGTCGTCGACGAAAAGCCGGTGGAAGACTTTCCAGCGAACACAGAGCCGAAATGGTACAAACGGGAATGCGGTAATTGTAAACGTCCAAATGATTACCTGGGAATCTGTTAAGCAGTCTGTCTCTCCTCATGCCTTTACGAACCAGACTATCGACTTGGACTTACTTTGAATTGATACTCGGTGAGCTTCTCGGGAATCAGTCCAGTGTCGCTGTGTCCCAAGCTCGCCATGGATTATGTTCAGTCGTGCAATCGAGGTAGGATGACAGGCATTGATTCAAGTAGATGAAGACTCTCGACAGCCTTGATTCATCGACAAATCCAGGATCAATCCGTCATGTCTTCTAGTCGGAACAAGCCACCAACATCAGACGAGTCTAACCCTCGGCCGTAGTTCCTCTCAATCTAGCGAAACTGAAGCGGGCGCATTTGACTGGGCATATAGTAGCTGTTTCGCAAGCATGTTATCTGCAGATTGGCAAAGATCATCATCGACCAGAGTTTCTGACTCGCATATGCCATGAGCTATACAGCAAGCCATGTGCGGCGTGTGCAGTAAATGGTGAACTCTCTGCGTGTCTATCGTCAGCATCCTTACATGCACTGCAGTCCGACGACTTTCCGCGCAGACGGAGCATGCGAACTTGTGCCGTCATCGAATAGGAGCTGAAGGAAATTCGGAGCGAGTTGGATGGCGGTTGTCTTCCTTAGATTGCTGGCGCAGTTCTGACCTGGTTGCCAATAGAATACGCGGTAATATAGAATACATTCAGAACCGTGTTTCATACGTCATGGACTCCTTTAGTTGGGAAAGATAACAATGACCTTCCCCAGACGGTCGGAGTAATCCGCCGCTAATGCGCGCCTTTCGCTTGGTATCCCGCGTCCGAGTCCCTGGATCGGCAACTGCCATGTCCCCTGGGGCCTGTTCCACTAGTGTGCAACGGCTGAGCAGATGGTAATCTCACAATCTCAGATATCAATCAGCCCCACGGTCTGGACCGTAGTTGACCATGAGCTCTGCCTCGTGAAGGACCTACCAATGACGTGCATCACCGCCGTTCCAACATCCAACATCTGAGGGGCAGGCGAGATCTAGGATCCACTTCATTACACGATGGGATAGTGATTATTAGCTGTGCCTCACTGAGGGGAAAGCAAAAGTCAATCTTCAAAGACTGGCCAAGTGTTGATTAAGCCGCCCATAAGAACAAACAGCAGCCGGGCTGTGCCGTTGCGAACAATCACGTACGGTATATCGCTATCCATTTCTCAAATCGACATATAGTCTCATAGGATTCTTGAGAAGGTTTAATCGTTGAATTGGTCTAGTTCGCGTAGTGTGTACGGGAAAAAGCCTCGGAAGAAGAGGCACAAAGATGGGCGACGGGCCAAGACCAAGCGAAAACGCCACTTGTTTTTGGTACCTGACGTACTCCGTATCGATCTCTAGATCGCGTAGTCCCTTTACGGACGCTAAAAGGAATCTTGTCCTTGGGCGGCAGGGTCCCAGTACCCACCACCGTCAGATCTGGCTCCGCCTTCCATCCCTTTGGAACATTGAGTTGAAAATCATACGCCGTAAGGAAATAAGCTAAACCCAAGAGTATTTCTTGCTTTGCAAAGTGCCGCCCTGGACAGAAGGGAATGAAGATTCCCGAGAGTCCTTTGGTCGAGAATCGTGGTCCTTCTGCTGGCTGCACACACCTGTTTACGTCGTCTTTGACCGAAGTCAACGGCGCATGCTCTTGCGGTGTAGGCACTGCCTTCTTCAGAGGCCCGCTACTAGGATCGTTTGGGTGTACCAGAAATCTTTCAGCCCAGAACTCATCGATCGGGTGAGGATCATCGTTGGTACCCGTATTCCATACGTTTAGGTCCATGTGAGACGTATAACTAGATATCATGATGGTCTGATCCTGGCGCAATGTATAGTCCCCGAGCTGGAAGTCGGCGCCCTGGGCGCTGCGCAAACTAAACAACGACAGACGAAGGCGGAGTACCTCTGCATACATTGACTGGAGAAGTGGTTGGCGACCAAGTTGTGAGTAGTCAAAACGTAGATCAGCAGAAGTGCCGGAACAGATTGTACTAGAGATCTCGCTTCGGAGATGTGAGAGCAGATATGGGTCTCGCACTGCTTCGATTGAACACCACAACAAGGCTGGAATGGTATTGCTATTTTTGCTAGGTTGAGGCATTAGCAAGGCTTTTATGTCGTATAAAATACAGACTTACGCCCATATAGCACCCAAATCAAGCACGTCTATAGCATCATCGGTAAAGGCCTCGAGCTTCGAGTAAAACTCCCTCCTAGCTCTGACGAACCGTGTGCCCAAGAGGGGTTCGAATTCAGCATCACTGTTTGGCTTTTCTGTTTTGAAATGCTCTCTAGCATGTCTGTTCCATTTCCGCATGGCTTCCACGCATTTGTCTCGCGCCTTCCAGAATCCCAGGCTAAGCCATCTTGGATACCCTTTGCATAAAGGGACGACTTCTTTGTCAAAAGCCCAGAAATCTTGCGCCAAATTTGGGTTCAGAGCGAACAAGTGCGGTCCACAGATTGATTCCACTGCTGCTTGAAATAGCGGTTCTTTGATAAAAGAGCTTAGATCAGACATTGCCACCCAATCCTGACCGATCTCACTCTCTCGAATCAAAGAAAAGAGTTTTACCATGAAACGATCGGCAATGGGCTGCATACTCGAGCCGGAGAGGGTTTCGGTCGAAATCTTGTAAAGCGCATGGTACACACGGTGATCTGGATGCACTGTACTCCCTAGCTGAGGCTGGGCTCCAACCCCGGAATCGTCCGCTTCATACAGGGCGATGGTTTGCTTCGGAACAGGGAATAGCACCTTCAATGCGTGTATGGGGCCTTCTTTGGCCGATATCGTGGTGCGGTCATTGCTGAATATTGCTCTGATATTCTGAGCCCCAGTGATGAAGTACATTTGAGTTTCCCAGAGCTTGATACTAACAGGTTTGTAGTCGGTACATTGAGAGCTGCCATTGTCAGCATATTGTTCTATACATTCCAGAATGGATCCTGACGTAAAGGCACTGACAGCATGCCCAGCATTCCATGCAAAACTAGGGCCATGTCCAAGAAATGGTACCCAATATGGTAGCATCGGAGCATCTTTGCCCGTCTTTTTGTCATGGCTCGCAAGCTTATATCGACTCCAGGTCACAAGGTAGGTCGAAAGTAGCAAAGAAAATACAAGAGACATCAAAAATCCTGCGATGCGGGAATAGCTAGGCTGCGACAGTACTGTTAGGCGTTGAAACTCATAAGTAGGGGTACTAAAGTTGGTGATCCAAGAAGTGCTCAACGCGGCAGCTTCCAACCCAGTGGGGTGGATCCAAACTGTGTTGTACTCCATCTCTAGCATTCAATATGTCAAGTCTTGAAAACAGGAGAAGAGCTGACTTTAGTATCGAGGCTTTGAAATCCCTTGCATCCATGAGCTCAGTATCAACATGTAAGGGATTAATCGTTGAGAAAGCCTGATCTTGGGTCCGACCCCTGAGCTCCGGGGGAATCTTTGCCATGGTGTTAAATTACACCTTCAAGACCAGGCTTCTGTCGAGCACGAAGAGCGTATCGATCGTGAAGGTGTAGAGCTCAGCTTTAAGGAAGAATATGTGCCATATGCATGCAGGCGAGCACATGCATAAGTGACGGATTGGCGGACTCGACTAGGTTACCGAAATGTTTATCTTCTTCTCTAGTACCATCGAGGCTGATGAACTTGCAAGGATACTAGATTGTCGATGCGTTCGAGGTATTGTAACGTAATTTTTCATGCATACGATGTCAGACTAGTACTGACGCACCGTTGCCTTGTATGGGATCAAACTATCTAATTGGTCAAGCACATTGGGATCATGATTGGGGAGAATCTTATGACAAAAGGGTAAGGTAAGATAGGCACACCAGTAGGAGACGGGGACCAGTATTCGATAATCGGTCCGATGGGTAGGCCAATGGCCAGAGTAGAAGACCAAGATTAGATATTTCCATGTGCCCCAATGTCCAAATCTCGGTGTCGCAAATGCTTCCCAATTCAACTCGAGTCGATCGTCTTTATACCCGATAAGACTGGTTGTTCGTTCAGATGTTTCGAAGTGAAGTATGTGATTACCCGCAACGATATGGCAAGATTGTGGCTTATGAGTTAGCCTACGGCCATGCTCTAGAGGAACATCCGGTAATCGTTTTGACTCTCTCCCGGTGGCAGAAGCTTGCCCAGTGTTTCAGAGTCTGACAAGGAAGGACATGATCTACTTCCACAACCCCACACAGTTGCTTAAGCCATTTTGCTTTCAATCGACCAGTCTTTAGACCAAAATAATTAAATGTTGTTCCTGGAGTTGTGGGGCCCAAATCAGAGCCAGGTCGTTGCGCCCCGTGGAAGCATTTTTATACCCTTGTTATCTCGTCTTCAAAACCTGCTCCTTGTTAAATCTCTTCTCTTCTGGATTCGGCTCTTTCATATATCTCTTTGATCCTCGGAGAATTTCAATCGCTGGGTCTGAGTATGCAATTCCGTATCTCCAAGAAAGTTTAGCATGGCGTTAATATCGTTGCTATTATCGACCGCTCTTCATCCGTTATTCCTTTGCGCAATCCAAGTCATAGTCACGGTTTTCTGGTTGGTTTTTTCGAAGTTACTTGACAAAGGAGGATTTGCTGGGGAGTTTCAGCCCAAATTCCCTACTCTATTACGTCGAGGTCGCAATACTAAGCAAATGGAATCTCAAAGAGCGCAGACCCGACGGTGATAACAAACTCCAGGAACTTACCAGTTCTTGTAGAGGAAGAAGTACCAGACGTGATCGAGCTTGATCCAGATGACGTTCTTGTTCCGAGAAGCGAGGCACGTAGGCTTGATCAAATCTTTTCTCATCATGAACGCTTTATTTGTTTTTGCCAGCGCCTTATGTTCGGATTCTCAACAACCTTTGATATGCGCTGCAACGGTACTCCGGGGGAAGTCAAAGGCGTTCCACCATCCTTGGATACCCATCCTGAATAAATACCCACTCGAGCCGATTTTCTCTGCCAACGATCATTAAGACTCTTCTACTGCTACCTCGCACTCAGTCTTTTGACACTGGGCATTCATGCGATGGAAAATTCATCACTGTACCCATCTGTTCGCATTCACGTCTTCCGACTTCTACAGGAGGTTACCAAAGAGCGGCTATTTAGTAAGGCCCACGACAACTGTGGTCTTCGGAATCCAGATTGCATGCACAATCCAGATCATGTGTGGTGTCGTTGCTATTGCTTGCGTGGGTCTTCACATACCGGATCCGGAATATTGGCGACCAATTTATAAGTCCCTCAATGACGCCTATACTTTGCGTCGCTCCTGGAGGTAAATCTGCATCTCTTTGTGATCTTTCATTTGCTTTGCGAACCAGTACTGCTTGGCTTATTCTACACTTTTTTCTGTACTATAATCTGTCACCAATTCAACCGCCGGAAATTTGTTTCTCCCACCACATACCTGATATACAATCTACTTCCTTTCCGTAGAGGCAGTATACCGGCTCGTTATCTCTGTGTATTCCTCTTTTTCTTGTCTCTGGTCTTCAGCACGCAAGCAACAGTCTTGCAGAAGGCACTACATGGCGTCAGCAAGGATCACTTCAGTTCTTTTTATAGCAATCCTTAGAAATCTTACTTGAGGATTCCGTAGTGAACGAATGGCGGAAATGGCGGGGCCGAGGGGAAGCTAGTCGGTTATGGAGAATTCTTGACTGGCTTTGGGTGAGTGTGTGGTTTGTATGGTGTGTGCCTGGTTGGGTTTATCCGGCTTTGCGAAAAAATAGGGACAAAAAAGATAGAGTAGTACCAATGAAAATCATCGAGCTGTTCATGTCGTAACGAAAGAAAATCCCCCGGATAGGATACCCATGTCAGTCAAAGAGGTTATCCACGACGTTTGTATGCAATGTCGCCATCAAAAAAGCCTGAATCAGATTCCAAGGAAAAGTATTGTTGATGACGAATACTTTGACCGTCGCCTTTGATAGGCGTGTTTATCTGAGTCCAGAAAAGGTAGTCTTTGAACATTGCATCCCAGTTGGGATGGCTGATCAAGAGATTGTAGACGAGGATGACTTGGTTAACACTATCACCAGGCCATAGGTACGGTACCGTGGATAGACTTGACGAGCAATCATCTTCTAATCACGTATCACCCAGAGTCCATTTCCCATTTGGAGCAAAAGCCTTCCAAAGGATTTGCTACATCGATGCCAGGCTAGCGAACTTAATCATGACAGATTTAACCTGATTGTCGAAGCAAATTCTCTCGGCGATGTGTATGAATAATAGATATGGATTGGCATTCGAGTTATGAAGCTTGAGGTTGGGGTCACCGAGGATCTATTATCGATCTCTTGCCCGATTTCATCTGTCCTTGTACGCACACGAGGGACATGCCGCTACTCCTATTCACATTTGATGACCAGCGTGCCGCGGCCGCGAAGACAAAAGCCATCGTCTATAACCTCGAGGGTAGCAAACCTAGATGAGTTAGACCATTAGCTAACGCCGGGCCTCGGCCCGCTCAGCCGCCATCTGACGACGCCCAAGCTTAATATACCTTAAGTCTTTGCAGACAGGCAATGGCTTCACAATAACCCACAGCCAATGCAATGTCGAATAAGAAAATTGTGCAAAAGGAAATCGAACGCTATTGGGAAATCTTCTCCTCCCTCTCCAACGGCGGCACCCACCTCACCGGCGCCCAAGCCGCCTCCGTCCTCCAAAACAGCCAGCTACGGGATGATCAGCTCGAGCGGGTCTGGGACCTTGCTGATGTTGATAATGATGGGAATCTTGACTTTGAGGAATTTTGCGTTGCTATGAGAGTAATATTTGACTTAATTAATGGCGTACGCTACTTGCAGCTCTCTCCAGTCCTCCAATTCGCCTGCTAACTATTAATTGCACAGGAATACTCCGATGTCCCTACCACCCTCCCCGACTGGCTTGTCCCTGAATCGAAAGCCCACCTCGTCCAAGCCACACGCGCCCTCTCCGGAGAAACTTCCACTTCCTACCCCTCCATCCCTTCCCCCAGCTCCTCTCCTCCCGGTCTAAGAGACGGCTTCGACTGGTACATGTCGCCCTCGGATATGAGCAAATACACATCAATCTACACCGCCAACGCCTCTCCAAGCACTGGCACTCTCTCGTTTTCTTCCCTGGACCCCCTATACGCAAGCTTGGACGTGCCCGACACGGATCTAAGAAGTGCGTGGAATTTGGTGAATCCAAGTTCTCAGCCCGCTATCAACAAACACGCCGCCCTCGCCTTCCTCCACATCCTCAACCAGCGCCACGAAGGCTACCGAATCCCTCGTTCCGTCCCCCCCAGCCTCCGCGCGAGCTTCGAAGAAAACAAAATCGACTACACCCTCGACCGCGTCCAATCCCCCGCACAACGATGGGCAACCAGCGAAGACGACCGAGAAACGCCCACCGGCCGCAAAGCCAAATTCGGCGACACCTACCTCTCCCGCCTCGGCGTCGGCGGGAAATCCAGCTACGCGCCCTCGGGCACCGACTTCAGCAGCACCCGCAACAAAGACCGCGACTGGGAGGAAGTGCGTCTGAAAACACAACTCACGACCCTCGAAGACAAAATCGCCTCTCTCGAAGCCAAAACCCCCAAAGGCAAATCCGCCAGCCGCCGGGACAACAACAGCAAGCCGGCGCTCGTGAAGCGCGAGCTGGAGATGCTGCTGGAGTATAAGCGCAAGGAGATACGGGAGTTGGAGCGCGGGGAGGGCAGGAGCGAGGTGGGAGGGAGGTTGAGGGGGGTGGAGGGGGATTTGAGCAGTGTGAGGGAGATGGTGGAGGGGTTGGAGGGGCATTTGAGGGAGAGGGAGGGGGTGTTGGGGGGGTTGAGGGAGGAGCTCGAGGGGGTGAGGGGTGGGAGGTGAGCGGCGAGCGGTCTATAGGAGTATCTCAAGGATGTAAATTGAGGGTTTAAAGTTCTCCAAGGGGACTTCTCGTAAGAGCTTATACGGTTATTCGTTTCTCTACCACTTCCATAAGCCTTTCAATGTGTACCCTCTTCGTACCGACTTCCTCGTACCAAAACCAAATTAACCACCCCACAGTCTCCGAGGCGCCATCAGTCGAAAGACACTCAGCTCCCACGCTCTCCCTCCTCTACCGCAACTCCCACCCTCTTACATTTTCCCCTTCTCCCTCCACTCCCAATCACACCCCACATCCCCCACAAGCCACACCCTCACACCCTCCCTCTCTCCCAACCCCAAACCCCGCTACCATAAACTGCAGTAACATCTACATTCACCCGAAATCGTTACCAGTGGCCGCACCGAGCCGAGCGAGAAGAAATCGCCGAGGTAGGGGGTCTGAGACCGCGTCTGGGTGGGGAAGCGAGCAATGGGGAGGAAGTTTGGGGAGGAAGTTTGGGGAGGGGATGGGAGGGGGTGGGGAGGGAGTGGGGAGGAGGTGGAGGTGGAATTGAATGGAATGGAATGGAAAAGATGAGATGAGATGAGATGAGATGGGACAAACCTAACAAATCTGCAGTCGGGGGCGTAGAAGCGCCATGTGCGGTTTGTAGAAATTAAATTGACAGTCTGAAAGCGGGGAGGGGGGGATAACTGAGAGTTGATACGAGAGGGAATCAGAGGAGGGTTGTATTCATGATTGGGTTCATGAGCGCGTCTGCTGGTGCGATGGCGGTTGCGGCCAAGGGCTTTATTCTTCAGAGTGGTGAGAATAGATACATACATACTAGGGTAGGGTTTGCGAGTATCAACTTGGCATAACCCGCGTTCGAGACGTCAAGACTAATCCTTCTAGTGAAAAATACCGCGGGATGTCATGATGCTTCAGTGCCTACGACGAGATTTGTCGCCCAAGACGGTCGGCTTCATTTGCTATGGGCACGATCTTATCCAAAGCCAAACTAGCCTTGCCAATAAGGGATGCATGACCAAGACGCCACCACCACCATCTCAGAAATGCTCCCTGACCCGCTCCCGCAGTAGATATATTTCTCCCCTTAAACACCACTCCAATTCCATTGTCCATCATACCACCACCTCATTTCCTGCCCCCGTTCTCGTCAATCCCACCACCACCGCCCTTGGCCGCTTTTCTAGACGCAAATTTCCCTTGTTCCTTTCCTGCAGCCTTTGGAAGGGCTGGAGTGGCGGCTTTTTTCCTGTTGGTGGCAGGGGCCTTCTTGACTGCTGGTACTTTGAGGGCGGATGCCTTGGGCGCTGTTGCTTTGGACGTTGGTGCCTTGGAAGCTGGCGCAGGTGCATTGGGTGCAGGCGTCTTAGGAATTCTTCCATCAGCCGTGGTGTGAGAAGGCGGGATTGGAGCTGAGGATTTACTTTGCCGGGGAACGTTGGCTTGAGCAGTTGGTGGAGGAGGTTGATGAGGTGTGGTGTTGTTACTGTTGTTGCTTGGATTGGATGATGTCGGTTTTGGGGGTGCTGCCATAGAATTTCTTCTTACGGTGGTAGCTGGTGCAGAATTCAGTATTGCGCTAATGCCTGGGGGTTTTGGAGATCTGGCGGGTGAGGGAGCTACCATAGTAGCCACAGGAGCTGTGGTTGAAGCCGGAATTGTGGTTTTCCTCATCGTTCTCTTGGTGGCGGCTTTGGGGAGTAATACTGTATTGTTACTCTTTGTATTGGATGAAGGTGTCGGGGTTGGAGCAAACGATACCGGTTTCCTCTTTGGGGCGGAGACTTGGCGTTTCTTAGGCGGAGGTTCTTCGTCGTCGGTATGGCCTTCATGGCTTTCATTTGCGGGCTGTCCACGAAATGGCTGAGCATTTGGGGGATGGTCTGATACCGGTGTCGGTAGAATCTCAGGCGTGGGGAGCGGTGTCTGGATATCGGATGCTCTTGGTAGATTAAGGTTGTTGTGTTGATGTGCCGTAGTTGTGGATGGATCTGGAGAAACAACGGGCCTTGGAAGCTGTGGTGGAGGCAATGAGTGCTGCGATATTCTCGAAAGATTATTTGTAAACGAATTGTTGAGCATGGCAACTTGGGAAGAGGGTTGCACCAAAATGCTAGACTTGATAGTGAATACTTCTTTTGGAAGACTTTGTCTCGTCGCAGGGGGTGACTCTAGAACACCCTGACTGTCGCTCGGAACACGCCGAGCAGCAGTATCTGGCTGATATACGCTCTCCACACTGTCCAAGGCAGCATGAATTGGTCCTAAGCCCAATGCACTCGTCCAGTGGTCCAAGAGCCCAGGCTGCTGTCCACAGCACCTCAAGTACTCCTTGGCCTTTGAGAGGTCCGCCCTCGTTGTTGTATAGTAGTCGTTTTCTCCAATTGATTTGTAGAGACTCTCCTTAAGAAGCTGTCGAAACCCCGTCTGGGTTACGCGCTTTAGCTCCTCCCCGCTGCGACTTAGCAGGATTCGCATTGTCTCAGTTCGTAAAGACGCTGCAGCTTCGTCCTCTACAGCGGCCTGCTCCTCACGTTTGTCCAGGAGATCAAGCAACTTCTGCTTTTGACCTCCATTCAGGCGAAGACGATGCATTGCCTCTGTTCTTGAGGGAAAGAAGTCCTCCATGATATCCACTAAGTCCACCTTGAGAGCGACCGGAATTTCCCCCCAAAGCTGGCCTAGAGCCTCAGGTGACCTCTGGGTACTTGCACCGTTCGAGGTGATTGGTCCAGATGAACCTTCCTCATCGCTTGTCTCCATCTCGGCTATGTTCCAGTCCTCCTCTATCCTCGTGTCAAACCGTTTCATGATCTTTACGTTATCCGCGTACACAGGGTTCTGGAGGTTGTTGCTTGTATCCCAGCCTTTCCATCCTCGACCCGACCATTTCTTCTCCATCAGGTATGCGCTTTGAGGGGTAATTGGGGCAGATCGCGGTAATGCCAATATTCCCATGTTGCCGGTCATCTCTTGAGTCTTATACAGTGCCTGAGAATCGGTGTTCAGTGTGGGGTCTTGAGTAGCGGAATTTGTAAACTGAGAGCAGCGAAATGTATTTGGATTGAACGTCGAGGTGTTAGGGGTCGGATAAGCAGATCTGTGCATTTCACAGGGCAGATACCTGTTGGTCTGCTCCACCGTCGTGTCGCGCATCTCCGTGTAGTTCACCACAGGTGCATTGCTTTCTCTCCGCTGTCCCAGCTCCAGTGTTGGAAATGCAGCAGGTGGAAGATTTGGGTTGAACTCGATGACTTTGCCACGGTAACCCGAAGATCTTCGTTGAGCAACGGTCGGTCGGTAGAGTTCTTCTTCGGAGTTGTCGTGGGCAACCAGACCGTCGTATTTTACCGGCGCTTTAATATTCTCTCGACCTCGCGTCTGCATTCTGAAGGGGGGCGGTGCAACCATTTCGGAATTAACGAGCGTTCCACAATCTGAATAACGATACAACAAAATACGGTGAATAAGATGTGAGTATCCAAATATGCAGGTCCAAGAATCGAGGTTACACAAGGTTCTAGGGGAAGGCCACCTTTACTTGGTTGGTAACAATGTGCTATGGTTCAATCTCGGAGGGTTCCCTAGCAACGCGAGTACTGGAAGGGTTGTCTGAGGAAGGGGTAGGTGGTAGATCTTGGTAGTAGCCCGATGAAAAATTTTACTCTCTACTTTCAAGCTGGGTGAGGTGTTGTGAATCGTGTTATGCTGCCTTCACTGTCATAACCCTTGAGCATGACATTCACATGCTACGCGACTGTAGGCGGTCAGTTTAGATCGTTTAGGGCTTTGTCTTTGTTGATCTGTAAGTCACGCGTAGAAAGGAACATGGCTGCTAGAAAAGGGTTTGATACTCACGTGTCTCAGCCCCGTCCGTAATTCTTAGCATAGCATGCTATATAAAAATGGTATCTTGAATCACCCCATCGCCCTTGAAAACATTGCTAGGCAGCGGGTCATCCTTGAAACGGTGCGTGGCCTTCCCTTTTCTCAAATCTCTCCTCCATGCCAGATCCCTCGTCCGCGTCCGTATCCATTTCATCATCAGCCTCGTCCAAGGTCCTCTTGGTGGATTTTTTGCTGGCCCCTGCTTCATGCGCATTAGATTCAGCCGCTCCTCCAGTGGCTACATGGCCATTCCTCAAGTATTCATTGCCAGCTTGAACAACATCCCTCTTAGCTCGAAGGATAGTATTGTAGGTTTGAAGAAGAGTCTTCAACGACTCATCAAACGCCACTGCAAACCTCTGAGCCTGGACGATCTGAATTGATGGGATAAGATCCATCGAGTACATGGCCATGAGGTAAGCAGCTACCACTGTCGCCGAACGCTCGTTGCCAGATTCGCAAAAGACCAAGACTTTCCCAGGAGTCGAGGGGCAGTCTTCAGATCCGGATGCTTGATGGTTCCTGCTCTGTGCAAGTTGATACATGGAAGAAAGATGCGTATTGATAAGTTCGATTGCTCTCGGAAAGGCAGCTATAAGCTCTTGGTTTCCAGCTACATCGATGAAATTGCACTGAATCCCTAGCCCTACCGCTGCCTTGGAGCTGAGAAGCTTGGCCTGTGCGGACACGGTATTACGGACTGCCAGAACCATAGTAATGCCATTATCTTGAAGGAACTTCGAATCTCTCGCCGCAGACACCGGACCAAGGAACAGAAACGGTAAGACCTGTTGTGCCATCCTACGTTGCTCGTATCTCCAATCGATCATATTGTTCACGGTCATGAAGTCGCCGTACGTCACGGTTTTGAGGAATTCCGCGTTTGCGAAACCGCTAGATTCAAAATCGAATAACGAACTTTGATCGATGTGAAGATCTGGTAAGCCCAATGAGGTGAGTTGCGGCGGAGGCACGACGACCCTCGGTGGTGAAGGGACTCGGTAACTCCAGAGCTGTGCTGGCGAACTAGATCTCGCCATGTTGTGGAAAGGTTTAAGCGATTCTTTTGTGTCTACCATCCTGGCTGCTGGTGTTGCGAAGGAATGCGCGTGTGAAACGAGAGAATGAAACTCGAATTTGCAGTCCGCCTTGAATTATTTCTATTTCAAAGACAATGGAGAAGCTTGTAAACTGCTTGACAAAGTGTTGTAAACGTGAAAGAACAATGAGGATTGACAGTCAGGTGCTTGTTAGTCGCATTGTCGCGCCAGAGACGACAACAGAACCTCGCATTGGGTCAAGTCGCATCGAAACATCTCACGAGATGTGAAGACAGTGAAATGGGAAAGAACGGTCTATGTGCTGCGCATACATTCAGTTCCAGCTGAATGCTGTGTGGTTGAGGCTCTTCACTAACGCGATTTATGCGAATATATCTTATGCTCAAGATTATGTAATTATGCAAAATCCCAACACTCATGATGATCTACTGTACATCGTAAGGTAAGGTACCTCAAGTACCTCATTTTGCACTTTACCTTACTCTACCTACGTTAACGCTGAGGTGAAGTAAAGTGTCTGGGATTCCTAGCAGGATCTGCAAAGTTGAGATCGTCTCAACATGATATTCATTGTTACGAGACCCACCCATTCTCCGACTGAGCCCTCTTATTATCGCCGCTGTACGACTCAGGGTTCCTTGATTCGCCAATACTCCAGAATAAGAAGCTACTTGTCTCCGAGAGATCATACATCGTGTTAGGGAGAAATCGGGTCTTCTTCCTCATCCTTGCCATATTTTTGAACCAGCTTCTCCATACAATCCAGCGCATCCTCTCTATACCCTCCAGAAAACAACGCATAGTGATTCAACCACTGATATCTGTTGTGAACATTAGGAGAAGCTGAAACTGCAGGGGGCTGCTACCCAGACTTGCTTACAATTCATACAACGCCAAGCGGTCATCATACTCGTTCTTCGGCTCGGATTTCGGTATCAACCGATGATACTCATTAAAGAACCCGGCAGAGAATCCACCAAACATCCTCATTATTCCTAGGTCGTATTCGGAATGCGCATAGCAAGCGCCTGCGTCAAACGTGACCTCTTCAATTCCACCTTTCCCACCAACTCTTCCTCGAGCTTTGTTTCCGGACCACAAATCTCCATGGACGAGTGCCGGTTGGACACCACCTTTTCTGCCTCCTAGATGTCCATTCCCGAGTAAACGAGGAACAACTTCTTGAACGATCCGATCTAGTAACGATGTCAATTGGGTGTCTACTCCATGATTCTTCTCAACGAGCTTGCAGACAGGGCGAAGCCGGTTTTCGGCGAAGAATTTAGGCCAGGAACGGCTCCATGAATTGTTCTGAGGAGTGCGGCCAACGCAAGTCATGACAGGGAAGCCAAATGCTGGTCTTGTCAGCCCTCGAGGAACAGGGGCTGGTGAACTATGAAGTTTGGCAAGCTTTTGGGCTAGAGATAAACCGCTGTTTTGACCACCACCAACAGCTTCCATGTCGATGAATTCAGTGAGGAGAAAGTAGTCAGAGGAATCGGAGAGTTTGCCGTGGGCTATACTCTTCGGGCAAAGCGAGGGAACCGCAGAATGTATGGCGGTCAACGATTCATGTTCCCCTACCCGTTAAGTTAGTGAATCAGCACTTTAGCAATCAACCGTTATACGAAAGGACTCACCTCTGAACATTTCACCATCCGGTCCTGTCTTCATGAAGTATACACTGGTCTTGCCGTCAATTACTATTGAGATCTTCGACGGCGTTGAGAATCCCGCTTGGCCGTATGGTTCGATGGTGGCTGTGTTTGGATCAGCAGCGAGGATTGCTATGACGGCCGGATCGAGATGCGAATCAGGGAGCGATGTTTTAGGGACGTTGTCAGTATCAGGAAGCACCTCTTCACCGTAGACTTCTGTCTCCTTCTCTCTTAGGACCTTTGCTATTGGGTGATGGAAGTTTTCTTCTGCGAGGGAATGGGGCTTCCGGCCATCGTTATCCTCGACCCTTGTGTCGGCTCCTTCATCAAGTAGCAGCTGCACCACTGCTCCCGAGCCGTTACTGGCAGCTTGATGCAGTGCTGTCTGTCCAGTCTGATCCTTGAGGCCAGGATCAGCATCTTCCTTTAGGAGTAACTTGATGACTAAAACATGTCCACGCCAAGCAGCTTGATGTAAAGCCGTCTCTCCCTCTTCGTCCGTTTCATTGGGATTTGCGCCTCCTTTGAGGAGACGTCCAACCGCCGCGGTATGACCATTCCAAGTCGCTTGATGTAGTGCTGTCCAACCGTTGTCCGCCCTGGAGTGCACATTTGCCCCATTCTTCAGCAGATATCTCACGATCTTTTCATGACCGTTCCAGGCCGCATGGTGTAGGGCAGTCCAACCATCATTGTCCCGGACCTCGAAATCAGTTCCATGTTCAAGAAGGAGTCTGACGATCGGCAGATGACCCTTCAATGCTGCATGGTGCATTGGAGTACACCCTTCCATGTCCTTGATCATGGTACTCGCATTCCTCGAGAGTAAAAGCTCCATAATTTCCACGTTTCCACTGGTGGCTGCTCGCATCAGTGCTGTCCACTTTGTGCCATCCGTGGCTTCTACATCGGCATTATTTTCTAGAAGTACCCGTGCAACACCGGTATGGCCATTGAAAGCCGCTCGATGAAGTGAAGTCCATCCAATCCTGTCTCTGGGCCTGCAGTCAGCACCCTTATCCAAGAGCTGCTGCATAATGAGAGCATGCCCGTTGCTGGCTGCCCAGTATAGCGCCGTCACCCCTTCATTATTACTCGTAGCGACATGAGCCCCTCGCTCCAAAAGAAGTCGGACCGCCGAGTCGTGTCCATTTTTGGCAGCCCACAGTAGAGGCTGATTGCCCAAAGAATCGCGGGCATGTATATCAGATGCATATTCGGAGTCCAGGAGCTTCAAGAGCAACCATGACAACCCCGCATACGCCGCGAGATGAAGTCCGGTGAATGCGCCAGGACTGTTCTCTGCTTCAGCATTGGTTTTGGCCCAATATGCCGAGAACCAGATTTGTCGTTCTGTTGAGTTCGTATGGAAGAACCCTTCATTAACATCAAAACGCTCAGCAATATCATCTGAGGCGTCTCTGGCATGGTCCATCCAAAAGAGCATAGGATACTCAAGAAGCGCAATGTCGCCTTTCTCGCGCTTTACGGCATCGCTGGTTTTCCGAATCTTCGAAATCGATGGTGATGAATCCCTTGAGTGTGATGATCGCTGCAGTTCATTGCACACATATTGAAAACAATGAACGGCAATGTTTCGATGCTCAGCACGAAGGTCATGGGAAACAATACTTTCTCTACCGTTTTCGAGGATATGGGTTCTGGCCGTCAAGTGAATGAATTGCGCCTGCCTAAGGTATGTTTTCGCGGACAAATGAACGAAGTGAGCTTGCCGTTCCCGAACTGTGACCATCGAGCCACATTGTTCAACATACTCTCCAAGCACGTGGATATTGTGGTGGTATTGTTTGGGCAAGCCCGCGGCAACAGCTAGTTCTGGCAGCAAGAGAGGTCTAAACGCCGCAATCATAGCTTGAAGGATGGCTTTTATATATACAGTCGACCTCTCGTCACCAGAAGCCAATACTTGATCCATGATCCGTGTGTATAGAGGGGTTATCCCAGCAGGTAACTGCGAGAGCATCTCTTCTGTATTTACAGAAAGAACAGATGGCTTGAATAACTCGCGGCATGCCAAAGCGACCCAGAGGAAGGTTCCTTCGGCTTTTCGACGAAGGCTATCTTCCACAAAAACTCTCAGCGTCTCGTCATAGTGCTTCACTCTTGTCAGTTGCTTTACCTTGTAATCGATAAATTTTAGAACGGCCTCATCCACGTGGGAAGAGTTCTCTTCTAGACTGATGTCTAACGATCCTGTCAACGGCTGCTTGATTCTCAAGTCATTTCGACTTGTCAAAAGCCATTTAATATGACACTTCGAATCTTCTGCTACGCTTTGCCCAGAGTCATCGTCTTGGGCGGTAATGTAAGGCTCAAGGAGCACGAGAAACGTATCCATAGATTCCGAGTCACTTTCATCAAGTGCATCGATAACGATAAAGACTCTTTGGAGACAGGAATGTTCAATGATGGTGTGAAGAATTCTCCACAATGTCTGTAATGAGTTTGGCGAGGAGAACAACTGTTCGCCTTGCCGCTCGTATTCATTGTGCAAGTAGACTGTAAGGTCTGGTCGCTGACAGAGAATCTGGTAGATAAGTCCTCGAAGAATAAGAGAAGCCGTCTTCCGCCGGTCATCTTGGTTGTCGCAGAAGAAGTAGATGAGAGCTTCACTTGAAGCGGCTTCGGCAAGCTGAATGTTTTTTGAGAATCCCTCAATAAGTGAAATTGCGAGCATTGTCTTGCCTTTTCCAGGATCACCATGGAGCCACAGCACGCGAGAGCACTCCTCTTTCAGCCATTTGAGGTAGGTGGAGTTGTTCAGGATCCAATTGTCCGTCGTGTCCAACAACTTGTCTTTCTTATTTGCTATCATCTGCATGTCATCAGCCGGATCGGTGACAAACAATGCCTGGATGCTCGCGTGGTCGCGTTCTTCGAATGCATTTGGTGCCTGGTGCGTTTTAGGTAATGTCACTCCACTGTAGCTTCGAGCGTCGAATTCACCAGAGCTTGGCAGTATCGGTAAAGCTGATGGGTGGCATTGTCAGCTTTATCGCTCGCAGTAGTTGCAAAAGGAGTCCTTACATGGCCGCCGACTAGCAATTCGGGCGTGTGCAGCGTCCACGAATCTTACTACCTCTTCGCAGACAACGCGGTAATTTCCATCTCCTGCGTCTGCGAATTTGTTCAGCCGGAAATGATCACTTGCCAATCCCAGCTTGGGATAGCCATCGAGGCTGCCGGAGTGTTCATCAACAACCGCATCCTGAAAGTAAAAGGTTAACCCCCTCTTGACCAATGTTATCCATATAAGTATTGCCTTACCTTGACACTTGGCATTATAAGTTTTGAGCCTCTGAATCTCAGAATTTTGGCGATGTCTGACTTGTGCTGTTCGAAGAAGCAAAACAGAGGAATCGATATCGTATTGACGGTGCGTGTAAAATCATGCAATAGATCTACTAGCATTTCCGAGTCCTTCTCCACGACCTTGAGCAGGCTGCTATGCTCACCAAGCGAGACAGCTGACGCGATGGAAGCAATGAGCGACGCCTTGGACTGAGAATTCGATCCGCGATGGGGTGTTCCCAAGAAAATGATCCCTGCTACAGACCGGACGATGCATGGGTAGTCTTCTTCATGAAGCTTCGCCGAGACTAATGCCTGTTGGATGTTAGCAACTTGGATTGGCACAACGCACCGCGTGTGAGGAAGGCAAACCTTTTCAATTACTATACCGCCAAAACAATGTCCAATGAAGACGATCGGTCGAAGTGGGCACTCCTAATCGAACATTAGCTCCACAGCTCAAGACCCAAGATTCTACCACGACCTTTCGTGATAGCATCATACTGCGCAGCAGCTGATCTGCGACTAGTGGTAATCTCTGCTGTATCGCTTCTCTGCCCAGCCATTGTGATTCATACCCGAAGCGTAGTATCCTGGAGTTTGGAATGGCTCGTGGAAGCATATGTTCATCCTTCAACCAGTTTACGCCGCCAGCGGCCCATGTAAAGTCAGGATGGGCTCCGAAGCCATGGACGGCGACCACACTAGAAGCAAGCGTCGTTTAGTATCAGGATTTCCGCGTCGGATGACCCATTCTGAGGATGCATACTCCACGAGAGAGTCAGGTTGACGGCTGTCGTAAGGCGCCGTATATAGGGTTTCGAGCCCGAATCTAACTGCTGTCTCCGGAGCCTATTCAAGTCAGTACTACGATGCTTTCTTTGGTACGCCAGAGCAGGCCCTTGGTTCACTACTCACCATCCTCACTAGACTGAGTATGCGATCAATACGTGCTTAATAGAAGCAGAACGTCATGAAGGTAATGGTTCAAAAGTATTCTCGATAGGCAACGAGACAGTCGTGTGTTAAAACCGCAAAAGACCACGGGGTGGTAGCACAGCACCAGCGGCGCAAAGGGTTTCATCAATACTAGGGTAGCTGCTTCATCCTCGCACCTCGTACGGACGCAGTGCCAGTGATTTTGCAAGGATGAGAAAACACCGGCCAATGGCATAGCTTACTGAGATTGCCTCGGGGGCTTTTGGACCGCAGAACGGCCATAGATCGGACAGACGACTTTGATGCTTGCAAGCATACGTTTGAAGTCCTACCGTAGTACTTCCGAAGCTGCCTAAGTGCCCGTCGGTCCATTTCCCCGGCCCTAGAGCGATACAGGGGAAGTCAGCCGCAACGTCGAATACGAAATTGCAAGTCTTTTCAAGCAGTGTTATTGGCGGTGTGGTACCACGCCTATGGTTACCTCCACTTGCCACAACATATAACCTAGGCTTGATAATCGTGCCTGGAGGCTGTCGAGCAACCCAACCGTGCCAACTTCGATCGCGGGCGTTAAAGTTTTTACTCTAAAAGTGATAAGGTAGCCACAGTCACATTCATGGGGGCCATGGCGACTCGTCTGGCCACTCCAGGTCGGACAGGCGGGCTTGAGCCAAACAGACGTGTCTCCCACCCACCTACATCAGCGTTTAGTGTCCCAGGCACGCGAGTAGGAGTTATTTAAATAGATACCTTGTGCAAAAGAAGCAATTCCGAGACCTACCAATCAGGCTGGACTTGATTACCAAAGACCCCTGTGATGTATCGATGCTGTGCCATCGAGAGTAAGGAGCCTGGGAGTTGCTCTCAATTTAATCGCTATGAAATGAAAGGTAGATGATTTCTTCTAGAATGGTTGACACTCTGACTCTATGCTTTTAGCCACTGATCAAACGACAGAGAAGACTATCCGGCTTTGAGAGCAAAACGCAGCTAAATAGCGACTTGTGCCAATATGATAGGGAATCCGGAGAAAAAGCAGATTGTCATTGTTGGTAGGGTTTCAGATGTTCATTCGCTCGCAGTGCACAAGTAACATCCACAGGCGGGGGCGTTGTCGGTTGCTGCATCGCCTACTATCTTACTCGTCATCCTGACTATAACCGACATCTGCATTCTATAACTATTGTTGAAGCATCCAAGCTTGCTGGTGGTTCTTCTGGTAAGGCGGGAGGTCTGGTCGCCGTTTGGGCAGACCCACAATGCATAGCACCCCTCAGCTATAAACTCCATTCCAATCTTGCCAACGAGCATGACGGTAAAATTAACTGGGGCTATCGTAACGTTTATTGTGCTGATATGGACGCTATGGGCGAAGCAGTGGGGCATGCAACAGAAGAGCAGAATGGTATCCACTTCCATTCCCACGCTGCGGCTGAGCCTGAAAATTTCAAACGCCCGTCGGAACTTGACTGGGTTTTACCCCAGAAAATAGAGTCTTACACCGAGCTCGGGGACCCGACCAATACTGCTCAGGTACATCCATATCTTTTCACAACCCAGATGGCTCGTTTGGCGGAAGAACAAGGCACCAGAATCATCCTCGGCTCGGTTTTGGGTATAAATTATAACCACAACGGTAGTATGGCCGAATCGGTAACCTACAAAGCAAACGACACCTTGCATGTGGACGAACTTCCAGCCACGGATATTGTCATAGCAGCCGGTCCATGGACGAAGTTCATCTTTCCCGCGGCTCCCATCAAAGAATCAAGGAACCACAGCATCGTGATTCGCCCCTCCGGGCCAACCTCCGCACATGTCCTTTTCCCCGAACTGCATCCTCGAATTCCCCAGAAGCGTATACCTCCTGAAATATACCCGCGACCCGATGGAACAATCTATTGCTGTGGACCAAGCGACGCGGATATCCCATTACCCAAGACCAGTGATTTGGTCGAGTATAGCGACGAGGTCTGTGATACAATCTACAAAGATGTCAGTAGCATTTCGAGCGAGATACGCGACGGGGAGGTATTGATCAAGCAGGCCTGTTATCGACCGATTGTCGTTGGCCGGAAACGTGAGGTTGGGCCCCTGGTCGGACAAACTAGCATCAAAGCTGTATGGATCGCAGCGGGTCATGACTCTTGGGGCATCCAAAATGGGCCGGCGACAGGGAAGGTGATGAGTGAGATGATACTGGAAGGAGAAGCGCGAAGTGCAGATGTGTCGACCTTGGATCCCAGGCCCATGTTGAGGATTTCCTGAAGTTGGCTTCCAGACTCTTCAAATCTTGTCATCAGACGACAATAATGACACTGCTCTGCAAGAAATACAGGTAATGATCCGGGTGAAGTGTCAATCCGCAAGTTGTCGACGTGCAGTAGATTATTCCACTTTGATTATCTCTGTCTCGCATCTCTCATTTTTGAAATTGTTGGATCTCGGATTGACAAAAGCACATCGCAAGACAACGGATAAATACATAAAGTTCGTTTTCAGATCTCTCTACACCGCTGTCGAAGAAGAAACGGCGTGTTTTCGCTTTAGATTCAACCCCAACCTCTGCTAACGGATGCCTTTTATTTCATGCTCACTATGGCTTGTTCATCGTAGCCTCCTATCAGCTTCCATCTACGCACTATTGCATGACATTAACCGGTACTTCGTAATCCTTGTCTACTGCAACTCATTCATCAACATCGTTATACACTTCCTCTCCCCTCGTTCCTTGATATCGAAAACAAGACTTCAGCAAAGTGAGTCTTGCCTGTGAGCTTGAGACAGCTTCATAACCATTTCTTCCCCAATTTTATTGTAAACCCACAGCAACCCAACCATCTCTCAAAACCCAAGCCAATGCTAGTTTCAATCGCGCGCACGTACATGCTCTTTACTTAGTCTTTACCCATCTTGCACTTGCAAATTCTCCACCCCTTCAGCCACTGCTCTACACACAAGCATTCGTCTGTCTATGCATTGCATCTTCTTTTTCTCTTGTCATTCATACACACCCCGGTTCAAAGAACTTGGTCGGAACGGCCCAGCTCTGGCTCTTTCGAGTCTCAGGAATTGAATGCGAGATTGGGGAAATGATCATGACGCTTCGGGGGGGGATTGTGAGAGGTGTGCAGCGCGGTGTGGATTTACCGGCCGCGGGGGGGGGGCTGGATCGCTTTGGTGCAGGAGGCGTGGTATCGCTTGAGACGGATGGGGTTTACAGAGTTAACGGCGCTTTTTAGATAGCAATGAGATTGCTACAGCATCCGAGAGTTGGCTTTTCTGGTTTAGGGGGATGTCGCAAGAGTCTTGATGATCATCATGAGAAGACTGAAATGCTTCTGATCAGACGAGCGGTAGCGCTGCTTTCACCGAGGGCTGTCACTCACTCACTCTGGAATAATGGATGGAAGTCAGATGATGATATTCCGACGAGCCTTGTGATTTCACATGGCCGTAATGCTAAGCTACTTTTGCGCATACATCGCATCCCTCCACTCAATGTACCAATGCCCCAATACCGGATAATCTTTCGATTCCAGCTTCCCCCTAAGCCCTCTTCTCCATCCATGCACATTCACCTCTGGCAGTTCCGGACACAAGTCAAAGGCCGAAGACACATGAGGCTTGGTTGCTATCCAGAAACGAGGATAGAACCCTCCAGGTTCCCAATCTGTTTAACCCATAATCTCGTCGCCTGCCGAGACCATAATATTGATCGATCCGCGGTCGGCATGATGGAAATGGTGGAAAAAGAAACTTTCGACAGATGGAAGCGGATGATTCAAAGTTTCCGTGTGACACGCACTCCGCGCGCGTAACGGGCCCCAGAGAATCCCGGAACCGGTCAGCGCGAGCTAGGGCTTCAGGAGAGGCTTTCCGTCCAGACCTTGTACCGTATTCGATGTTTGGTGAGCAAACAAGTCGATCATATCTGCTGAGGCCCTTGTCGCATTGCGCAGACGAAAAGGCGGCCCGGCTATTCTGCGTACTCGTACAAAGCATGGGCAAAACCCGCTATGATCCAATATCCTAGCAAAATGTGTCTAAGTTGACATTCCACACCATAAGTTAATAAGACTCTTGATCCCATCGACTATACTACTTACGAGATCCAGTAACGCCATCCTGTAGCCGTTTACGCCTTTCATTGGACACACATAGAAGAAGCTCTTTTCGCACTGACTTCTCAATGCTTTGCAGTATCGTCGTGCTTGGCTTCCATAGGCCCTGTCAGAATCGAGGACAAATCTTGCTCACGGACCTCGCTAGATGCATCGACTTGCTCTCTTAGACCCTTCTCTCTCGACTCGTCATCTACGCATGCACAAGTGGTTTTTGCTACCCTCTCACCCCTCCATTTCATGCCCCATGTCCGTATTGTCCAGACAGCCAGTGAGCCAGCACCACCAGTGACGAGCCCTAGGGTCGTGAAATACCATCCTCTGCCCAATGCACTGACAAGAGGCTGAACGATTGCAACGCCCACAGCCGCCAAGGCACAGCGAGTGATTGACGCCGCAGCCGCAGCCGTACTAGGGCTCTCTGGAAATACATCTACTAACAGTGTATTTGAAATCGTGTAAATGCATGTTCCAAGAAGTCCTTGGATGAACTGAAGGATTAAAGGAATACTCACGTGGCTGCGTTGTTCTAGAGCCCATCCGTACCCAATTAAAGCACATGTCAATGTTCCTAAGAGATACCATGATCCTCGTGTCCTTGCTTTTTCGATTGGAAAATGGTCAAGATCATCGCCACGATCGAGATCAATCGTGAGCCCAATCTTTTTTGCTGTAGTCTTGTAGTTCCGATCCATCAATTTTCCGTTCACATAACCGCCAAGGATTATGCCGGCACCTCGCGGAAGGTATGAAAGCCCTATCTGAAGTTCGTTGAAATCGTAGATGTCCTTGTATGACGACGGAATGGACGTCTGAATGCTGTAATCTATCATGTAGAACGAGCCATGCAGCCACAAGATAGAAGCTGCGTCTTTCCAGAAAAGAATCCGTAGAGAAGACAGAGGGTTGGGCATGTTGAGCCTCTTGGCCCTAGCAGCCGCCGTGCTGACATTCTCCCCCTCGCTCTCGTCCGGCCTGTTGCTTTTGATGCCCGCTTCTTTCTTCTCATCCCTCATTTCCCTTCTCAGGGTCCTCTTGCTGCAATCCCAGAGAAAGGTTCCCCAAGTCCATTCCCACCATCTCCTAGCTATCACACTCCCATTCCCGACCACGTTCCTCGCCGTTTCCGGCAAGAATACTGCTACAGCCACCAGCAGTATGGCACCTACAATGACCAAGAACCAAAACACCCAGTTATATTCTTTTGATCTATATGCAACCCATCCCCCAACGATAGGCCCTACACAGGTCCCTAAGTTCAACGCCATACTGACGGGCCCAACCATTTTGCCCCGCTCCGCCGGAACACACACATCTGCAACAACGCCATAGGAGACTGCGAAAGCAGCGCTGGCGCCCAGGCTTTGAAGGGCCCGCAGAACGATAAGCACGGCATAGCTGTTATGCTCCAGCGCAAGGCCCAAGTTCGACAGCACGTAGAGCGTGAGCGTGATGAGGTATATGATCCTACGGCCGAGGGAGTCGGAAAGAGTAGCGAAAATAGCAGGTGATAGGCCTTGGAAGATGATGTAGATGGTGATTGTAAGGTCGATGGCTTGAGGCGAGGCGTGATAGTGGCTGCTGAGAAGAGGAAGGAGAGGGAAGTATATCGTTGCTGTCAATGGCGATGTTATCGTAGTGAGGCCGAGTAGAAAGGTTAACAGGTGTTTCTCGCGGGGAGTGAAGGTTGTATAGAGAGGTGATGGAACGGACTCGGGACTTTGGGGTTCGATTTACTTTCTGAAAGAGGCACTGACGACATTTCTGGATAAAATTCTCAATAACAGAATTGGCAGGTTTAATGATTCCAATCGACCAGTTCTAATCATCCTTGATTTTTGTTTCGACAGGATAGAGAGTGGCTATCAAGGCATTGCTCAAGGCGCAAAGACACTTGCAGCACCTAAGGCTCGTCGAGACAATCTACGGATAATTCACTCAGAGTATGGTATCTATTTGATTCAGGACATGGTTCTAAGGTTCTGAAGATCTACGTTCCTGCAGCCTTATAGACATCACGTCCCTCCCACAGGTGTGGGCCGCAATAGTACATCTACTCAACGCGTAGTAGGCTCCACGATCTTTTTCTGCATCTGAAAGTCATTGTTGAATGGTGCCTACCTTAATCATATACTTATTGCCGGTACACCAACTAAAGCCTGTTAGTATACAGCACCGATGTGGTGTTTAGGTGGTATCCGATCCCAACATCACTCCGCTGCCGAGAGGAACATTGTTTTTTCTTCGCAAAAACATGGTCCGGCTTTCAGCTTGGCAGGCTAGAATGATCAAGCATTTCCTTCGGTAGAGGATGGACATGGTGATTGAGTCCGCTGGATTTTACACTCGATTGAAGTTGCCCTTGCATTTGCAAGAGGTAGCCATAGCAGGCCTATTTAATGAAACAATGTGTTGTCAAAACTTAGTATTAGTTTGCATCGTTAATGTGTACGTACTGGTATCATGGGAGTGGGATGTACCGTAAGCGAAGATAGCGCAGTCATCACCAGCTTGCCTCTCCTAAATTACTTGTGATGACTGCCACTTCTCCGTCTTTGGGGCATAGGAAGGTACCATCTTGTAGCATACAGCATTGCTCCAAGCTTTCATTGCTGGCCCAATCTCTTGGCATGAAATAGTGTCGCTTCAAAGCATCGAGCTGGCTGATTGAATCCAATCTAAGCGTACACATCCACAAGTCCCTGTCCAGAAAGACAAGTATTTTTCCAGGGAGAATCCCAAGTGGAACTTCTATGTGGGTCATGATCTTGCTAGAGACATCGACAGAATCAAGGAAAGTGGGCGAGTTGGTATGATCGGAACGCTCTAATAGGGAATTCTCGAAGATTAAAAGGCACTTCTTACTTCTCCCTTGAGTGACTGCCTTGGAAATATGGACAAGAAGGTGTTTGCCGTCCTGCGTAAGCATAGCTTTGTTGACGTAGATATTTTCTTGAAACCCACTGCGTGGGTTCACAGTGCTTGGTTTCAACGATAGCTGGCTTAGGGGAGTATTCATAGATTCAAAGTTCGACCGACCGCCATAGTGAAATCGATCTTCCCGGAAATATAGAGAAGCCACTCCTGTTAAGTCCTTCCACCTGTTTATTGTCAAGTCTTTGGAGCCGACACCCATAAGAACGTCTCTCCGTAGTGGATGATTCATCCACCTGCGAGTTTCCCCCTTTTCAAGCGCGCCAGAGAAAATCATACCTCCGGACTCAACAGACCATATCTGACCGAAGTCTTGGCTTACTACAAGAAACCTTGTGGAGTCTCGATTTAGTAAGATCTGATGGATTCCGCCAACTACTACCTTGGCCTTGCCAGCGAGTAAAGACTGCACTCCAAATTGCGTCATTCCTGTACCAGGTAATGGAGCGTTCAGACGTTTCACAATGATGTTTCCACCAAGATCGGCTGCCGCGATGTGCTTCCCATCGTCACCCCAGATCAGGTGATCGATTGCAAAAAAGGTGCAGAATTCTCCCAGTTCAAGCAGTTTTCCTCTGGCTTTGTCGAATAGATCGACCGTACCATCTTCATGACTTGCGCAATACAGTAGGCTCCCGGGGGCAGCGGCAAGTGCACTGATGGGTTCGATCGAAACGATCCAGGCCTGCGAGACTTGAGAGGGGGTTGTTGATGCTTGGTAATCGCTTGCTGTGTCACTTACGGTCTCCCCATGGTCGGAAAAACGAATGAGGCTGTTGGGTTCCCAGGCATTGACTGAAGAGCCTCTGAGATCGTAAAACCGCTTGCAATCTGGGCTGAATGCCAAACCGGTAACTAGGTTTTCGGAAGAGAGCTGGTAGATAACACTGAAATAAGCAAAATTCCATACTTTGATGGTTCCGTTGCTGTCGCTTGTAACAAAAAGCTTGCCGTCAGGACTGACTTGGACCTCGTCTGCGACCGAGCGCGCCTCCTGGTTTTCATCACTAATTGGATTCCATTTGAAGACACAACCATCTTTATACAAGCCAACAAGGTGATCTGACACATGGTTCCAGGCAATACGATTGACAGCCATCCAGCTGGCTGATGGACGAGCTCGGTCAGGTTGGTGTTTCAAAACTCGCCTGCATCTACCAATCAATCGGGGCTCGTTGGTAGCCCAGACTGACAATGGATATCCCCTGTATGCCACAGCGATTTGGGTAGCGTCCGCATTAAAAGCCATGTAGGAGGGAGAAGTAATGAACCCCCCCTCCACTAGGGATTTCTCTTGTAGCAATGTAGGGTCCAAGGTATGCCAGCCTTCTTCAACAGCATTGATATAGAAATGCCTAACAATCTTATCATCCGATCCAACTAAAACCCTTGTATCATTTTCAGTAAATGTTATCGCAAGTGCTTTGTTATCAGCAGGGTTGGGGATATCAGCAATAAGCTGACCTGAAGGGATAGCCCAGATTTTAGTTGTTTTGAAACCGTACGAAACAAGTTTATCGCATTTACCATTGAAACACATTTCAGTGACAAACTCGGCGTGGCGCATCATACAAATCTCCTCGAAGTTGACGGAGTCCCACAGTATTATTGATCCCGTAGAGCCTAATACTGCAATATAACGGCCAGCGCAAGTGATTTTCCAGGCCTTGGCACCAGCGTGCAAAGATAACCTAGCCAGACAATCGTTCCATGTCGGATTGGCGATTCCAGAAACCGACAGTGCTGAAAGTTCGCTTTCTCCGAACTGGCGAGAGATGATTGAGTTCCGAGGACATAATGGAGGAACGATCTTGTATATGGCTGCAGGATCATCCAGCAAATGCCTGCCGAACTTAGCCACAACCTTAACGAGATCAGTCGCCCACAGTTCAAGAAGTTCCAGATCTTGAAGGCGGTGTAGTAATGGGTTCCTCTCAATGTTGAGCTTACCATACAAACCACCAAACCACGTCAACACGCGCGCAGCGGTTACCAGGATGTCCAGCTGACTGAATAGGGCTAGCGAATGGACCCAGACCAGCACAGAACGTCCTTTGAAGAAGTTGACGAGCTTATCCATAGCGTTTTCCGAAGTACTTGCTGCTTGCCGAAGATGGTACGTAAACGACGTGGCAGCATAGAACAGAAGCGGCTCGGTAGAGCGGATTGTTTCTTGGTTTCGTCCAAGCTTATTACGTAGTTCAGGGCGAAGCAAGTACGAAATCGTCTTTGCGAACAGCCTCTCATGAGAATGCTTTTCATCAATGAAGAATCGAAGACTTGTCGTTTTTGTCAAGTAATCACGCGCAGTTTTGTGCACCATAGCCACGTGTGAGCTGTGGTCGACGACAATGAATTGCCCGCAAACATCCTGAATGGTCCTTCTCAAGTCCAAGAACCCAGGGAACTCTGGTGTCAAGGCCTGAGAAAGCTCTTTCAAAGTCAATGGTCGATGTGCACAGACAATCCAAGTCAAGAGTGTCTTTGCTAGGATCCGATCTGCTTCTTTCGAATTGTTTGCGACAGCAAGCTCCATTCGTTGATATAAAGCAGACATTCCGGCGGGAATTTCTTCCAGTGTTTGTCTGACGGCTTGTTGTGTATGACAGCCAAGGATCTCTTCCAGCACGAGGTTTACCCAAAGGAAGTTGCCATCTGCACGATGCAGGATGCTTTCCATCACTTGCATCTTAAGGTCTTCAGTGCCGCGCATGTACTTCAGTTCATGTTCGACGTACAATCGGATATCAGATGTAGTATCTTCTTGACCATCTTGCTGAATGATGTCGATAGGAATAGCAACGGATAGTCTATCAAAAGCAAGCGACAGTGATTCAGTTTTCCGACTGATAATCAAGATACGGATCGGCGTCCGGAAGGTGGGGAGACTTTGTAGTAACTCCAAAAGGGCTTTTGGCCATTCTGACTCATCGAGTGCATCTATAACCCAAAACAATGGTTCGGGCAGGACGATTTGAGAGAATACCGAAGCAAATATCTTCTGCCATATGAAGCGAGCATCTCTCTTTTCGAGCGTGACGCCCTCGCGCGAGAGCTTTGCCATTTCTAATCTAAATGCGGGAATCTCTTTCGCCATTTGAACTCCAATAGACTTTAGAAGCGCTGCTGGGGAGCGTTTCGTATTATCCCCAAACTTGAAGAAAAAGTATTGACAACTTTGGCCTGATTCACGCACGTGGTTGATGATGTATGCGGAAAGTATCGACTTTCCGCTAGCAGGTGGTGCAGTCATCCAGGCAATACGGGACCCCGAGGCATGTTCTAACCACAGCTTGAAAGTAGGCTCTGATAGAATCCACTCGCAGGTCCCCACCATCCAGCGCTGGCGGAAGAAAGCTAAGTCATCTTCTGGAGCTTGCCCACATGCGAAGAGCTGCTCGACAAGTTTGCCTTCTTGTGATGATTGAATCTCCAATGCATCAGTGCCTGCCATCGGGAAAGCATATAAGTACAGACTAGCGGAGAGTTTCCTCTTACTGAATGGCTTTGAACATACCTCTTGACCGAAGGCTTTTCACCAACGTCTGCAACGCATTCCTCACGCTAACATAGTTGGGATCCTCTGGACTTGTGTATTTACAGACATCGTGATGGTCTGCATTTAGGGATTTAGAAATCTCCCCAGGATACCCAAGAATCGACGATTCCTTTTCAAGTACCATCTATTGGAAAGTCAGTTTTAATGACGGTCATATTATCACCGCCAAGGTCTCTACAGACCAGCTTTTTAGGACCTACGTACGTAGGCAATGTTTCATGGAAAGAGAAGATGGAAAGTTTGGGCGCAACGTGGCGAAAGCTTTCATTGATTTCTTCAAGAGCTACTGAGCTCTTGGATAAGTCAACGATAAAGTCTTTCGGAGATTGAAAAGAGACAGACAGCATTCTGTTGAGCAACTCCGCTAGATTTGTGCCTCTGTGGGGTGTGGCGAGAAACATTATTGCAGATGTCGATTTGACAACATCTTGATAGTTCTCATCATTCTGTCCGAGCAGATACGCCTAGGGAATTAGTCTTCGCTACTTGGTCTTGGGCGGTACCAACCTTTTTGACTACTAAACCGCCCATCGAATGAACAACAAATATGATTGGGACCTGATGATTTCAGTAAGATCGCGTACCCAGAAGATATATAGTGCGGACCCTCCCAATTTCAAGATCTCCCGCCTCATTGTCTTTTCCGAATTTCATCCCAAATAAGAGATCCTTCGCAAAATCTGCAATATTTGTATTTTGAGGACCGCCCGAGCGGAAGTTAGCATTGTACCCGAATGTTAAGACCCTTCCTGTGCATATATCCGGCTCCAGCGGTAGCCACTGCTGAGGCCAAAAGAGGCTGGGATCTTGGTATTTGGACCATGTCCTATGACTAGCCCCTCCTAGACCGTGAACAAAAATAATGTCCAGCAGCGCCGGTATTGGTGGTTGGTACACCACGTGCAATCCAAGCGCGTCAGTAGGCCCTTGCTCTGTCCCAGGACCTAGTCCATGATAAGATGAGAAGGGAATGGGCCCACGCGACGGCGGATCCAGCTCCTGAACATTACTTGAGACAGAGTTTCTTCCTCTTCGTGGGACCGCTGTCGTGTTTGCGGATGGACGACGAGACTCCGTAACGGATGGACCTAGGAACTCCGGTTTTTCGTTCTTGGGCGAGACATGAGAACGGAGTTTTTTCCACTAAAGATATAGCATCAATAAGCATTTCATGTATGAGAGCAGATAGGGGAGAAGGACCATTGACATTGCTTATCGCCTAAATCCAGGGCATGATCGGTGTCGAGACAGTGACGAGTCACGAGAGCAGGAAATATATGCCTCGAGTGTTGCTACGAAGTAGGAAAACCTATCGTCAAGGTGGCCGAGTAGTTGAAGAAGTGGACAGCTAGCTTGTTCTATCGTCAGGACCAAAGCCGCCGACCCTAAAACGCCTGCATCCTTGGCTTACTCGGAATGCGGCCGGGGTAGTTTCAACATGGTGCCAGGTGTGGGTGAATCAACGAATCATAGCTGGGCTGCCGCTTGCCGGAGGAGCCATAAATGTGCATCTCCGCAAGCAGGGCCCGCAGCCTGCAGGGATATCTGCCCAAGCACGGTTAGAGGTAGGCTCTTTTGAAGCTATGAGTGATGGTGGAGTGAGTTCACACTGGACACAGTATATTGATTTGATCATTGGTGGAATCACGAAGATTTTTCAAGGATGCACCACGCTAGTGATACATAGTTAGCGTGGCGCGTCCGGGATATATTTCGAGTCACGCGAGTAGCCGCCAGTGCAGAAACGAGAGCGCCTTATCATGTCGTACCCAGCGAAAATGGCATTATCCTCCAGCTGGAAGCTCAACCTCCTCGCCAACGAAGATCGGAGGCAGCGAGCTGGGGTGGGTAGATGCTGTAACGCCTGGTTTCAAAGGAGAGAACCAAATTCAAGATACCTTAGATAAAGCTTTCGGATCGGTAAATGAGGCTGGATAGTACTTCTGGTGCTCCTATGGTAGTCGCATCTCGTCTTCTCTATCGGAACCGTCTTCTCTTTGATAAAACCTCGTCCCTAGATTTCGAATGCATTCGGTCCAATCAGACCCAGGCGATTAAGACTCTGTTCCCCTGTGACACAGCTGCTGGGCTTACGAGTAATCTTATGCGAGCGAGCACGGCCTTTCGTTCTGTGCAAAGCCAGCGAGCCGATCCGCAAACTGAAAACTCTGCGGCGCGTAAAATGCAGATCTAATAATAACGAAGCTGAGTATAAAGTAGTATACATTTTCATCTCAAATGTCTTACTCTGAAGAGCGAATGTTAGTATACACCTTTCCATCGTATATAGATATATAAGGGCCAGTTGACCGAAATGAGCGATACTGTGCACTCGCTCCTTCATCGTCCACAGCATGAAACTTTATCGGCTATAGATGAAGACTTTCCGCTGGACGAAAATGTCATCACTCATTTCCCTGAAGGCACGAGGATCCTGTCTGTCGACAGATATGGGTCCTCGACTTGAACTATCACAGCGCGTATCACTACTGAACTTGCCGATGACACATCGAAGAAGTATTTTATCAAATGTGCGACAGAAGATGCTGAATGTGCCATGATGGAAGGCGAATATTGGGCGATGACGGAACTTTACAAGACCATATCAGCAGCAATTTCGAAGTCGCTTGCGCGAGGCAAATTCGAGATCGAAAACTCAGCAACCTACTTCTTCCTTTGTGAATTCGTGAACATGAGCAGTCAAGTTCCTGATCCGAATGAACTCTGCGCCCGAGTCATTGAATTACACAGGAATAGTGTATCTTCGATCGGAAAGTTCGACTTTCATGTACGGATCTGTAATGGCCGGACGTCGCAGGCTATCGAGTGAGATAGTAGCTGAACTTCATTCTTTATCAAGTTCATGGTACACGTTATGGCTGAAGACTTCAAAACCAACGGATCATGGTCGAAGCTCGAGAGAGTTGAGAAAAGAATAGTCTCTCATGTCATTCTCAGATTGATCGGAGCTTTGGAGACAGATGGACGAAGCGTCAAGTCATGCCTGATTCATGCAGATCTATGGGAAGGAAACATCGGCACATCATATGAAACGGGAGGCATCATTCTATTCGACGCTGGATCTTATTATGCTCATAACGAGATGGAAATAGGGGACTGGCGATGTCCATACAACAAGGTAAACTCGAAAATATACACCAAGACTTACCTGCGACATTATGGCATGAGCGAGCCCACAGAGGATTGGGACGATCGGAATCGGCTGTATTCTGTATATTTCGATATCATATACTCAGTCAACCACATGCTCCAAGGGAGAAGCGTCCGACAAATGTAAGTGATCCGAATGCATTTTCAGTCAGTAAGAGAGGAATGAAACCGGCTACATATCAATGTACCATGTTGGTCTCGTTGCAGCAACGAAATATGATCTTGGCGCTAATTCGAACACCTACGAGAGCAGGGCCTATGATAACATGTCTTATCTTGTCGACAAGTATGCACCTTGGCCAGACTCCGATGAAGGTTCACAAGACTAGCTCAGTCCCAAAGATAATATCTTGAACAATGTCGTGGTAGTTGACGATGGAGCGTGAGGTAGAGAGGATTCTTGCGTGTTTAATTTAACGATCTGTACGAAGCGCTCATACATATATCTAGGTTAAGAAATGATTCTATATTTGAGGGGGGACAATATTCGTATACCATATCGGCTATCATTGCTTTCATAAGTCGATGGTCGCCGTCCATAAGATCAAGTCCTTCGGTTCAAGACTACCTCTAAAGTAACGTTTTGATGTTACTTGACAGGTCAGAAGATCACGGTTGAACTCAACGAGGGTTGCATGTATAAGCTCGAGCGAATACCTTTTCTCCTTTCCTCCTTTCCGGAGAACTGGATGCGATGAAGCCAATGCTGTATTGAAGTCGAGAGGATGTGCCTGGGATTTGCGCATGGAATACAAGGCATTGCAGGCTAGATCGATCGTGTACCATTGACGAGAAGTACGGCGTTTAATAATGACTTCATCTGGGCTGGAATCGGTAATAGTTGCAGAGACACCGCGGGTAGTCGGGTCTTTGGCAGGTAACTTTAACCCTTAAGCCTCCAACTTCTTTTGTGGGGGAGAACTGGCCAACGTCAGCTAGCAGTCAGCCGCCACCATGCCAAGTCCAGCCAATCACTGTCCAGCCCCATGGAATGAATGAATGAATGAATGCATGCCGATCCAAGCAAAGATCGGGGGTTTGCCTGACCAGAAAGCAAGAGTTCGAAATAAGGTACGGTTAGGGTAAGAAATACTACGAGGTGATGCTTTAAAGTATTGGAAATGGCCACCGTACCGCAATTGCACTATACACGAACATCAACAAAAGATGCAAATATTAACATATACGAGTAATAACGTCAAATATATATAGAGACATTAGATGATTCGAATTATAATATATATCTATCCGTGAAAGTTATTGCCGCCCTGTTTAACGATGACTTGAGCAACCCGATGCTTCTGATTCAATATAAAAGGATTAATATCCTTTTCTATATCGAGCTTGTCTCATTCATCCATTCAAGCATGTTCTAATTCAGCTCTACCTTTTATGAAAGGCCTTCGGTTAGCTACACGGTTCTTGAGCAGATTCCAGACGTGTTCGATAGGATTCAGATCGAGACTGTTGCCTGGCCAATTCAGAATCACGATGTTCTGCTCCGCAAATAGAGGTTTTTGCCATTGAGAGGTATGACAGAAGGCTCCATCCTGCATTAATAGAGTAGTGCTCATAGGGCAGTGGGTGGCCTGAAATCGATGATAGGCAGGTAATAGTAAGGGTCGCAAGACGCATCTGTTGTATCTATACCAGTCAATCCCTCCCCTTTTGGAACGACAGCACGGCGAGAATCTGAACGAGGGAGCCTTCAAGCCTTGTTGCAGACAATTCGCCTTCTTCTCTGCATGAGCTGCCTGTTCTATAGGGCGTCGTAGTAGATCCTCGGCAGCAAGAGCTGAGATAGAGGCTTCGCGATCCTTTTTATCCTCGGGCTGATAGATGTAACAAGGGCCCTTCCAATTCAGAGCTATAGAATCCCAAAACATGAACGTTGTATATCCGAAAAAGGCCTTCTCACAGCAATCTGACTCCCACTCTTCTTCTTTGGTTCGTGTAACATGTATAAGACTTCGCAATTCCCCTAATTTGACTGACGTTTCATCCGTATAGATGACTCTACTTCATCTCTGCCCCGATATTACATCCCAGAACTCTTTATCTCTACATCAGTCTAAACGCTTCGTTTTCATGTTCACGGTAAGATAGAGCTTTTGACGAGGTGAATAACGACCGTATCCGACTTCCTTGAAGGCCCTCTCTATTGTAGATCGTGAGGCTAATACTTCACATTCGCGTGCAACCGTGATCCAGGATCTGCGTCGCCATTCATAGCTAGATGTGACTAGTTTGATCATTATATCAATTTGCTCCTGGCATAACAATGAAGGCCTTCCAGAACGCGACCCAGGAGCAACGTTTTCCCCGCGAAAAGGCTCTGTTCCATGAATTTTAGCCTGTTTGCAAGCATGATTGCTGATATTTGATATTGATGTCAAAGAAACTTCGGTGCGAGCCTGTATGACGCGTAAAGGTGATCGATCCTGATATCGAGCGTAGGCAATAGCTGCTCGAGTGGCTGGACTGATCTCACGACCGCGTTTTTGAGCTGACATAGTGATATAGGGAATAGAATGATTATAAGGTAAATATATGATAGATATAAATGCTTATATAATAAGCTACGTTGGCCCTTAAGGCTGTACGGTGGCCATTTCCAATACTTTAAAGCATCACCTCGTATGTACTGTGTACTGAATACGGAAATTATAACCAAATATCCATGTCGAAGAGTAAAAACCCCATTGTGTTTCAAGCTAAGGTATCGTTGTCCGCGAGTAGTAGGTACCTAGTAATGCTAAGGTAAGGTAGGTAAGTAAGGTAGGTAAGTGGCGTTGGCGTCCTTCAAGCCAATCCAGCCCGTTGGTCTTGCGTAATGTTACAATGTTATATTGGTACACAGGAGAGCAAATGATTATTCGGTTTACCAAACGCTCCTGACTTTAATCTTTATGCAGGCTGGAAGCTGTTCGTCCGTCGACCATCCACCGTTGTGTTTCTCTCGAGCTCCCAAGCTCCCAAGCTCCCCGACACCCGTTCAACGACACACGTGGACGGAACTCGAGGGGAGTTCCACGACATGATGCAGGCAAGGCAGGTTCACACGGATTGGCAGTTTCTGTTCGTGGGGTGGGGCATGATGGCATCCAACCAGCATTCATCCAAAGCGTATTACCATCTTATTCTCCCATTCATGTGGTTGTTGTCTCACTGCAGGGATAATGCGAGTTATTGAAATCTTTGAAATCTATCGACTGGAGTCACTAGCGCCATCGGTTCGGAGAATCCGGGACTCCGGGGACCCCCAATCGAGGCATCAATGAATGAATGCATGATCCCTGCGACACATCGACGTCGGGAATTCGGGATGCACCGGCTATCTGCTCCGTCATCGATTTCCGCTTGGTCATCGCACTTTGAGTGTCCTTGATTGGCCAAGGTACTAAGCCCCCCCCATAAGGCTGACTCAAGCTGCGAGGATGGTTACGTCGCTCACCGGTTCGTGCTCCCAAAGCTCCCAACGCTTTCACCCATATTCTAACGCAACGCTTCAGAAAAGCGAAGGTTGACGCGGGGTCTGTTGCGTTGCTGCTGCTGGGCGGACGAACCAAAGAGTCATGAAGTCACTCTGCCGGATAGGAAACGCTGTGGGTACGCGGCCCGTGGTGGGTCGCTCCTTCTCGTATTCACTCCCAATGTTTACCTCCCTTTTGCTCCAATGATGTCCGCTCGGGAGTGGAGTGTGTCGGTGTTTTTGCCCCTTGCCTTCCGTAGCTTTCCCCTGCTATAAGGAACCTGTTCCTCTCTAAAAACGGATTCATCCTTCGTTCCAACTCATATCCCACTCTATACCACTAAGCCCGAGCTTCACCATGTACTCCAAGCTCGTCCTCACCTCTGGCCTGTTGGCTGGCCTCGCTGTTGCAGCTCCAGCGCCTCAGATTTCCGCTGCTGTAAGTTTTTTGAAACATCTACGCCCCCCCGCGTCAAGCTGCAGACGCAGGCATTGATAAGATTGGCAGGCCATTACCGACATTGGTTACGCGGGTGCGTCAGATCCCAACGTCATTCAGTCCAATGGCCCTTCCGGGGATGTAGCATCGTCTTTTGCTCCAGACTCGACCATTGAGGCTCTGGCAGCGACTCCGGCTACCTTGCCACCGATCAGAAGCAGCCAGGTCACCGGCGCCACCAGTCATGGCCCTTACTCGGGCACTCCCACCACAACCGGAGCAGAGCAGGCACCTTCGACCGTCGCCAAGTCGATTGGCACCTTGCCACCAAACCCTACCGCCACCTACTACAACAAGAATGGCAAGCTTTTCCACGCTGAGCCAGCCCCGTATGTCCCAGCCGGTGGTCTGGGTACGAATGGTAGTCTCCCTCGTTACATGGTCGAGAGTGACTTTGACTACGAGTCCATCACCCTCGGTCTCTACCAGGAATGGATCGAGCTCGATCTCTTTCACAATGGTCTCGCAGTCTTTGATGAGCAAGCCTTCCTCGACGCCGGTCTCACCGCCGAGGACCGCTCCTTGATTGAGTTCATGGCCGATCAAGAGGCTGGACACGCCACTCTTTTGTCCAACATGCTTGGCGAGACTGCTCCTCCCCAGTGTACATACGACTACCCATTCACGACCGTCCGCGAGTATGTCGACTTCAACCAGCGCTTGACTCGCTTCGGTGAATCTGGAGTCTGGGGTTTCATCAACCACTTGGACTCCCGCGAAGTTGGTCAGCTCCTTGCACAGTCCATTGCCACGGAGGCCCGTCAGCAAATGATATTCCGTCAAATGAGTGGTCTGCAGCCAATGCCGGTTTGGTTCGAGACAGGTATTCCGCAGAGTTGGGCGTGGACCTACTTGGCACCTTATATTACCTCGTGCCCCGCCAACACCACTCGCCTAGCATGGCAGAACTTCCCCGGCCTCCATTTCGTGAATGGTGCCAACATTAATCGATTCTCACCCAACGATACTGGCAATTACGAGTACACCGACAACCGTACCTCCAGTCCATCCCTTTCAACTATCCCAGCCAACCAGAGTTGTCAAAACGTCAATGTTACTGGCTACGGATGTGATCCAGCCATCAGCCGCAACCGCTCCGAACCTCTTTCCTTCCCAGGCAAGAAGGTTTACCTGGAGTGGGAGAACCCAGGGTCGCCGGTTGGACCCAACAATAGCTATATCACTGCGACCACCGCCGGTGCTCCTCAGTTCGCCGCCTGGGTTTCCCAGTTGAACTTGACCTACACGCCTCTCACCAAGACTGGTGCCAACTCTGGATTCACCTTCCAGCCCGACTCTGTGGTTTACGCCGGTGACCCCGCTGCCAACGGTACCATGTTCGTTGCCCTTACCGACTCCGACCTTTTCCTCACTCCCTTTAACTTGTCCATGATGAATCCTCACGTGGTCGCCTTGGGCTTGTACCAGGCTGGTTGAGCTAGTCAGACTTGAGAGGTTGAATGTCTGGCAAAGAAAGGGGTCGAAAGATATGATAATGGTAAGAGATTAATGTGTAGCTCAAGCACTGTATCATACGTAATAGTGATAGCATAGACGGCGGTGCATGTAATGAAAAGCGATGATTCTTTAACTCAATAACACTTTATTTTCCATACTTCCTTTTTGACATTGACAACTTTAAACCCTGTAATAATCGATTGCATTAAAGTTCCCAGATCAATTCCTCATTCAACCTAACCCATCTCATTCCTATTTTTTTCAATTGTAAAGAAATTGTTTATTCGTGAAAAACATCAACCTCGTTCCTCTCGTCCATTCCCCACCGTCCAACTCCCAACTATCCAACTCCCAGCTATCCATGACACAACCGCTCCACCACCCCCTACTACCACCCCCTACTACCACCCACAGCACCCACCGATTCAACCCCATATCCGCCATTCAATGCAATCATTAACTTCCAGATATCATTATTAGAAGCAGCAGAAGAGTGATGTCTCGATTTCAAATAGCACGAAAGATCGTTGGCGGGCGATACAAGCCTGTGGTGAAATCCATCTATATCTACATCCATACGTCCAACTTATTCCCTCGCCGTCTTCGGCAGCCGAATCAACGTCGTCTCGCTAACCACCGCCTCCTTCCCGTACTTGCGCATATCCACCACCGTCGCCCCCACCGGTTCCCAGCCGTGTCTCAAATACAACGGCAACCCTTTTGCCGAGGCCTCGATGTAGGTGCGTGCGTGGTCGCGGTCGGCGAGGTCGAGACCGGCTTTTATGAGGAGGGAGCCGAGGCCTTTGCGGTGGTGGGAGGGGTGCACGGCGAGGATTTCGAGGACTTGGTTGGGGGGCGTTAGAGGGGGTTTGGTGGTTTGGGAAGGATGATGAGAGTAGTAGAAGGATGGATTTGAGAGGAAGGGGGTTAGACGCTTGTGAGATTGTGGGTTTCGAGATGGCTAAATGGCTGATTGGAAAGGTGTGAAATTGTAGACGGCCAGAGGAATTTAAATAGATCAACTTGGTAAATAACAAACATGAAACGTCATGAGAGGCTGTAAAGCACAACTCGACAATAACGGGTTGCCCAAATAAAGGAGTAGAGAAAAAGATCGTAACCCAGCCATCGACCTGAAGCGTAGTCGAAAAGAGTTCGAACAAACTGTGGCATAATCCCCTAGAACAAAGAAACAGAAACTCACAATACTCCTCCTCCCCAACCCACCTCCTCCTCCCCTCCCTCAACTTCCCAAAAAACTCCTCACATAACTCCACATTCGCCCCCTCCGGCCACCCCCCAATCTCCCCGCTTTTCCTCTCCTCCTCTCCAATCTCATGCGGCACCACCCACTTCGCCCACGCCACAATCTCACCGTCCCCCTCCCCTTCCCCATCCTCTCTAACAACCCACCACCTCAACCCCTCCGCCTCCCTCCTCGCCCACTCTCCCTCAAATTTCTTGACGTCATTCTCGAGACGTGCCTGCGGCGGGGTGTGCGGATAGAGGTAGGGGATGAGGGGGTGGTCGGAAAAGGCGGCGTCGAAGGTTTGGGCGAGGCGAGGGAAGGTGAGTGGGGTGGGAGAGTGGAGGGGGGACAAGGTGTAGCCCATTTTCTTTTGGTAGTGAGAGGAGACAAGCCCGACGGGCCGTATTACTACGTAGTACAGGAGTGGTCGGAATACTAAAGAGACTGTCGATTTACTCCGGGGAAGCTCTGCACTCTAGGGCACGGGCCGCTTACGCTTGACGCTCCCGAAACGTTAGCCCGCAACCTTCTTCCTTCTTCATCTAACATCCTCCCACAGACTATTACTGTCATCATCGTCAATGTCGCTGTCAATGCAATACCCTCCTTCAGCGTTCAATGCTGAAAATGCGTACAATCCGCCTGAAAACCAGGCCAATGTAGGCGCAAAATCTCGCGCGCCAGCTCTCTTGGCTTGCACAGAATGTCGGACGAGACACTTGAAGTGCGATGCTGCACAGCCTGTCTGCGGCCGCTGCATTTCAGATCAGCGTGAATGTCGCTATGTTCAGTCGCGAAGGGGCTACAAAGGTCCAAGGAAACGCCCGTTCTCTTTCGCCTTTGATATCCCTACCGGAGAGAGAATTGATCAAATGGAGCAATTCCGTGGCGTCCCGCAGACTCCTTCACAGTCTTTCCAGGAGCAGGGCGTCTCTATTCAACAAAATCAAGCGATCCTGACCCCGCCAAATCTATTCGCTGGATCACTTTCGAGGCGCGGGTCGGATAGTAATCTCCGCCAACGCATCCAATTTCCAAGCCCCCCCGAGACTGAAAGATCCGAAGTCTGTGATAATGCTAGTAGTAATGGAACGACTCAAAATGGATTCAACTGGCCTCAAAACATGCTCTACTCTGAACGCCACAACGTCGACGCCAAGCATATGTTCAATCTGTACTATTTACACTTTCATGATGGTCATCCAATCCTACTACCCAGAAACTATTTCGCTGGACATAACCGCTATTGGCAATATCCAAATTATCTGGAAACCATAATGCAATTCATCGGTTCGCATTTCGACGGCGCTGCGCCGACTGAGGAATACCGCAGTCTGGCCAACCAAGTCCTCTCGGATCAAATTCCGAAGGATGGCTTCAAAGTCCAAGCTCTACTTCTCTTCGCCATCTCTCTTCATGCACGCGACGAGCAGAAACTGGCCAAGGAGATAATGGATAGTACCATTGACATGGCATTAGAGCTCGGGATGCATCGAAAAGAGTTCTGTATAGAACATGGAGAAGGGTGTAGAAGCTTGCAAGAGAGTTGGAGGAGGACTTGGTGGGAGCTTTACGCGATGGATGGCATGTTAGCAGCTCTTCATCAGCTAAACTCTTTCAAGTTGTTCAAGGTTGAGACGAATGTCCCGTTGCCATGCGAAGAGGCTGTATTTGAGGCTGCAGATGTTCGTACTCCCTCGGGGCTTTTATGGAAAGTGCTAACCCATGAATGCAGTGTAAATCAATCCCAGAACCCCATGCTATGAGCCTGTTTCAAGGTCGTGTCTTTGCAAGCCACGAACTCGCCTTTTCGTCCTTTGCATATCGTATCGAGGCCATAAGGTTGCTTGGCACCATTCTTGCTGTTGGTCAAACGGCACGTGCAGAGGACAATGATAGAGTAGAAGCGATTGATGCTAGTCTGACCAGCTGGCTATTGAACCTTCCCTACTCTAAGCGCGAGGTTGTCGATCAGGATGGAAAGATTGATGAGATGCTGTTTCAAGCGCACATGATCATCAATGCGTGAGTCTAATGCCCATAAGCGGAAGACCCACCACTTATTTTCTTCTAGAGGGTCCGTATACCTACATCGACCTCGGTCTGACCTGGTGTTTGCCCCAATCGAGGAAAAGACAGCATGTACTCGTCCCGAAAATTACACCACCCCAATTACAGCACATCACATCCACTCCACCAAAGCCATCCAAGCAGCCAACAAGCTCTCGAACCTAATCTCACTTCCAGTCGAACTAACAAAGCACAGCCCATTCTTCACCTGTGCCATCACCCTGAGCGCCATCGTCCACCTCTCAGCCTCTTCGATCCCAATGTACAGCGACAAAAGCGCCGTCATGAGGGAACGTGTCCTTTTAGCCACAGGAGCTTTGAAATCCCTCAGTGTGATATGGGCCGTTGCTGGGTCGGTACTGCAGCAGGTCAAAGAAGTTGCTCGCGGGGTGTTGGCTTTTGACCCGAATAATCTCAGCACGGCGGTGTTTGCGGAGGAGGTCAATAATGGCGCGAGTATTGACGTTGATCATCATTTCTTGCAGGATGCGATGGCTACCCATCTGCCTGAGGAGGGGATCTTTGATCTTATTTGATGACTTCATTCGGATTTCGAAACGCATAGGTGATGGATGACGCTGTTTTGAAGCTACGACTACGCTTAATGGGATATTTATCTTCAAGGACCAGCTCGCAGCAGGCTTTCCCTAATCTTCTGATATCTTTCCCGGCGCTGCGGGCTGCTTCTTGTTTTCCAGAACCAGGTCTTAGCCACGATTCTTTTTGTGGGTAACGGACCAATGTTCTATTCTCCCTGTATTTTCGGCGTATGGCCCAGATACAAAATCACTCCTCTAATACTACGAAGAGAAAAAGAAGCGTTCGTTTCTACAGCGATATAGCTAATAACACTATTATTTCATGACGCCTCTTATGGAGAGAGAGAGGTGCAAGGCTTTAGGTACGAGCCAAAGCACATGTCGAATCAGATTATCAGATTTGACATCTGCCCTACAACGAACCTGGCTCTTCTGCAGGGCGGTCATCGTGCATCGACTGCGCCTCAGCCTTCTTCCTACGAGAAGGCTGTTAATGCAGGTAGAAGGGCATGTCGAACCGGCTTCCGACTGCATCATGCAGTTTCTGGGATTGGTCCTCGCTTTGTGCGGCGGATCTACGTGGATCAAGTGCGCCTCGGCGTCAACGGCCTCAGCCTCGTCTGGCAGAGAAGGCTGCGGAACTTAAAAGTTGATGTCCAACATTATGCTTTTTACTTTTCAACTCTTCATGCTTCAACATACTCATTTACGCTAGAGGAACCTGAGTTCAACATAGTTTTGTGCTTTGTCTTGTTTGTTAAGCTCTCCTTTAAGTCGTCGAAGACTATTTGCAGTTATTCAATACTAATCCTGAGCATCAAGGGATCACAATGCCCCGCAGTATTCCGGAAGTCGTGCAATGTGGTGATACAATACGGGACGACGAACGCTGCTCTCAAGCTGATCAGCTTACAAGCATTCGCCAATCCTACGTTGCTGCGACCGTCGAGATCAATCCGGAGTGTATTGGTCGCGAACAAGCTGAAAGCATTGACAGCAAGCGACGTGAACAAGCTATCGAGTTTAAAAGACTCGATCATTTGTGGGGTGTAAACGGAGAGAATATAACGAGTATGCATGAGTCGCGTCAACGAATTCAGCGTCTGGAGTTGGAGATAAATTACCTCTCGTCCCGTAAACAGTTGCTCAGACGAAATGATGATGTCTTGCTAGACGGACTCATGATCTTACCGGGGTGTCAGGCCTTGACTATTGGTGGTCTTTGTTGGGATTCCATCGACATTGATCACCCTAAACTAACGGAAGGTGTCGAGGTATATGGGTCATCCTATAACATGCACAAGGGCTCATCCGGTGGCCTTCCGCATAATCAATTATCGCCATTGCATCCAGCCAGTCTAGATGGGCCGTGGCGAAACAAAGCACTGTTGCAGGCTGCTCGAAGTAGAAAGTTTTCCGTAGGGCTTCGGCAACATCACAAGGATTTGATAGTCGGACGGAAGGCGAAGCATATTCAATTCAGTCAACTGACTGGAGCCGAAAACCGCCAGCCACGGTCCGATGTCACTGGTCCTGTTACACTTGGTAAGACAGTTTCGGGCCTCTTGTTGCTTGGCTAAGAGTGGGAAATACAGAGCGCTCCCCACTTCGATTACTTCTGAAACAGTATAACCTACTCGACGCAATTTGTAACCTGTCCGTGACGGTTATAAATACCTCCCTAGATATAGTCGACGCTATTCCACCCTTTAGGCCATTGGTTGAGAGTTTAACCTGGATGACTGAGAGTACCCCGCGACCCTGGCTGGCCTTGCTGAAATCTATCAAGGATTTTCATACAGACGTCCTGCATGACTTCCTGGATATCTTGGATCATGCCGTTGAATACACCTACCAAATCTTTCAGCACACGTCAAAAAACCCAGCAATAAGTTCGAAGGACAAGGTCTTACTCAACAAATCCCATTTAGATCATATCAAAGTACGGGGATACGTACTATCAAATCTTCAGGCTGCAACAACTAATCGCATAGACTATCTCTCATCCTCGCATGGCGGAGTAACTCCCCTAAGCTACTTGGCTCCATCGCGGCAACTGCTGAAGGGTGGAACAGGCGGTATACGGTCAGGTTTGAAACGTGCACTAATTCAGGATCGTGACAGTCAAGACAGCACCACACTCAAGACTCAACGTAATACTAGCAAAAATATCCAAAAACTGGGGAAACCACCCTCAGGAGGCCGTCTGAATCCTGATTTAGCGTTCGAGCATGTAAACGGTTGGTTGAATCTTCGATATCATATCGTCGTTCGACTGACATTCTACATCGCAAGGGATCGTGTTTCAATATTGTCTTTTAACGAATGCTTGGGGAGTAATGCCTGCTATCGAATCCTTAGGGTCTCTAGGATACCTGCTTCCTTCCTCGGATCAAGGGCCTCTATCAAAGGCACTTCAAAGACAACATACTAAATTATCTCTAAGCCACATCGGCGCAAAGCTGCCGCTGAGCATACTTTTACTGCGAAACGTCAATCTCATCGCTTGCGGTAAGGTCCGTGATACACACTTTCAGAAGGAATAATTAACATGTTCAAGGAAACCCATCTAATTTCTTGTTGAGTAACATTTATCGATCAATCCAGAAGCTTCTAAACGGCAATATTCGTCGGATACCCTGCAGAATTCGACTGAAGGTAGCAGATTGTTCCTAAAACCTTTTCCTGGTATTTGGGAATGTCGTTCTGGGCTTATCTTTTGGAGAGCTCCTGGTGGTGTTGAGTCGTCGCTGTTGCCTGTCAAGGAGCTTCCGCTGTCCGCTATCCGTGGGACTATACTGGATGAGCTTATTACGACCCATTTATACAAACGCCCTAAATGGCTCAGGCCGCTAGAAGCTTGCCGTATTGCGAACTCCGAAACACTGCATTTCATCAAGTCACGGAGAATATTCTGCGACTTGCGCAAGTATCTCTTGAAGCTTACAGAGCTCTTTTTATTTCTCGAAGTCACGGTTAACCATTATTATCTTCGGCTTTGCAGGCACGCTACAGTTCGCTTATGCAGTGTCCTTCGTAGACTCTCAAATCCTCTGAAGCCAAATGAAGAGCTCTACCTGTCACGACGCGTCTCATCACACTTCGTATTTCTTGTCCTTGTTATCGACTGCTTGTACATGGGTCTCAATCCTTTCACTATCGCACAAACTGCTTCTGCCGAGTTCTTTCAACATTTTGTCCGTTTTTCCAACAGTCAAAAAAGTTCAACATTGACACCTTTAGCGGAACCTCAAGAAAAGAGCAGTCGTCGTTTAATAGCAGCTGAGGCACGTCTCACGACATCTTCAGAAGAAATACCTCATCGCCAGAACCTCGGCTTTGTAGAGAAGGCAGGATGTGCTTTATCTCGAACACTGCAAGCTGTAGGCTTCTCAGCACCAGCGGTAGAACTCGGGAAAAGAAGGGTAAAGTGGACTTGTGTAGGTTTAGGAAAGTTTGCTATGAGTCTTTATAATTAAGATCACCATGGCTTTTGTAATCAGGCTGACACCAATAGCGCTGCGGCCGCGAAATGTACGACGACTATCGAGAAATTCGCCCTGGTGCTGCCAAAGACTTTGAAGAGTTTCTAAATGGTAACATTCGGCATAGACCTAGCGACATACAAAGAGAGCACACAACAAGTCTGAAGGCCGTGGATTTCATATATCCAGCCAGCAGATCCGAATACCCAACAAGAACATTCTCTAGTGGTTCCACTTCTAGTTCATCACAAGCCTACGATCCACGCCCGGGTTACAATCAAGCAGTATCCACCACCATCCAATGCGACCCAGAAGGTCGGTGGCTATTAGTCTGTAGTCAGGCAAAGAAACGCCCAACCAGCCTATCGCAGATCAATGTATGCTCGGTCGCATCAGACAAAGAGTTGTTCGGCCAATTGGAACGGTCTTACACAAGCCTGAGGGGCAAGTGGTCAGGGTTGCTGTCTCTCCGGACGATCAAAAGTATTCGTTTTGTCCAGGTGTGTTTTACTCTTTGTCTCTCGGACTATATCATTCGATGAGCGTATAACTGATAATCTTGACTAGTTCGAGCTCCATTTTAAAGACTTTGTCGACATTCGGAAGGTGCCAGACATGCCCCCAGAAACCACAAAGGACGAATATCAGTACCAACCTTGTGATTTGATTCCACCAGTAGGAGAGAACTTGATGGCCCATCTCTTTCATCACCCAGAGGACGCAAATGAGATTTCTGTCACATGTCTCCGAACCCCGAAGAAGCGCAAAGCCAGGCTAGCAGTCTGTCCACAGATGGGAACAAATGTCGGCTGGGGCATCCATCTAGTCGAAGGCTGGGCCATGACGCGCGTCTGGCTACTCGCTCTCTCAACTTTCGTGCTTGGCAGCCTTGTCTTTGGAATATGTTGGTCGATCCTCAAGCACGATGTTCAAGGAGCGTTTGGGGTCTCTAGTTACATTATAGCGCTCCTGACTCTTGCCATGGGAACGGTACAGGCCTACTTTGCATGAAATTTTCAAACTTCTTTGTATGTCCGTACAATTGGAGCTCAATCACAAAGATCGTGCCTCGAACACTTCTACCTAAGGTACGCAAAACAACCTAAACGTTGATTCAGCGTCTCTTCCTTTTAGCCTGGATTATAACATTGCGGTTGATACGCCATATCGTAATCTTGCCGCTTATACCATTACCGACTATGGCGATCTCGATTTGTTGAGATTTTACAAAACTATTGGTGCTGGCCCCAGTAAGCCTTCCTGGGCAGTTGACTGGGGAGACTCGTAGCATATCACCTTGGGTATCGATACGGTAGAATCCCCTTTCTGCGCATCTGGTAATCCGACAGCCGATGCTTGCTTCGAAGGTGGCGAACTGTCAGTCAATGGACTACTGGTCGAGAAAGTCGCAATTATAGCGAAGTCTTGTGTACCAGGATACTATCAGGAGCTAGAGGGCAAGGACGACCCTGTCAGAGAACTTTTCCTCAAACAGTGCAAATTATACGAAGAAACCGTTCAAATCACCCAATCGTGCCAATAGCCCCATCCCGAAGAAGTACGTTCAAAAGCACTATAGCGAACACTTATCAGCGGAAGATACAGAGACAACTTCCGAGTTCTTCCAGAGGACGAAGAGGATATTCTCGAATATTTCCGCGTCATCCAGCGCATGAACTCGGATTGGAAAAACCGAGCGATTATGCCCAAGGGAGGCATCCGCCAAATAATTACAATCGAACGACGCTTTCTTCAGATGGCAACAGGGCGTAGTTTTACATGACCGAAAGCGGCCGGACGGACTAGGTACATGGAAGCGCGGTTGCGGGCGACCTTGTGAGCGTCCTTTGCGGCTCTGCGGTTCCTGTTTTGTTGAGACCATACGAAGATGCGTTTCGGGTGATTGGTCAATGCTACGTTGAAGGAATCATGGACGGTGAAGCTGTTGAAGCTGCAAATGAACCTATGAGGCAGATTGATTTGGTTTAATTGAGGTTTACTTGTTGGGTCTACTGATGGGTTTATGCTAAAAGCCAGCTTAGACAACCTACTGTAGGTCGTTGATCGGAGTAAGATGTTAGGCAGAGTTGTTGTATCGTTTTGATCGAGAGCCTACTTGAAAGCAAGGTATCAACGCTTTCATCGGCGTTATCAAGGGTCTGGACACATTATAGCGTCCCACGAGAACTGATATGCTCAGGCTGCATTCAACAGCAAAGAAAGAAACGCATGAATGACCGCTGCATGTTGCAAGCTTGAAACTTATAAGTTCCTTGAGGAGTACTCTACCTCAAGCCCGCTCCCTCTCCCAGGTCGCTATGTACTCAAGCGAGCTTGGTTCTCCGTTTGCAGTAATTCCCACAAGACCACAATAAATCCACTCTAGTGCCTTCAACAACCGAGCTCATTCTATTTAACGGTCAAGCCTGGATGCCAAGGAACTTGATGGCCTTTGCATCAAGGACTTAAGACTTCACGTGTCCACATACCCACTGCGAAACCCCCATAGTCACCATCATGGCAATAGGACTTACTAGGCGATACGGCCAGATTGAGGTCGACGAAAAATGATGCCGGACATCTAATGTACCCTTTAACAAGGAAGTTCTTGAAGCAACAGAGCTACGCAAGCAAATCTATCCCGAACCAGGGCTACAAGACAGACTTACGACATGAATCATGAGGTGAAGGGACTTTGAAAGAAAGCGTGATAATTCAGGTCTACTTCTACTACCAATATACTGAGTACGCCTCGTCGATTCGGGGGGCTTCAGGAGATACACAACGGCAACCGTGAACCATTAGAGGACCCTCTCAACCATAAAAGTGAAAACACCAGTGCCCCAAAAATCATCGACAGCCGTACCCCACCTACCCTTGAAATTTAGAGATGCCTATCAACCCAACAAGACTATCAAGCCTTCTGAGGAGAATGGTAAAGCTCGAATGCGAAAGGCCTTGAATATCTATTTATTATATCTTCAAACTCACCAACGATCAACTCATTACCCCACTGCGTCGCCCAGCGCTTGAGCGCCTCAATACGAGATTAGCAGCGTTCCCGGCCGGCAGGAATCGAGCAAACGAGACTTTCGAAGCACATCTCGACGGTTGGAAACCAGATGCACAACTTCAACTTGAATTCAACACTTTTTCTTGTTTAAGAGCTGTGCGAATTCGCTTTTGAAGAAGGCGATGCGCGTGATTGTTGTAGGCAAGGAACTGATCATCGACTTTCAACTTGAATCTATGAAATGGATGAGCCTATCGAGGCCGACTTCAAGTATAGTCTTACAAATCTATCCATTCCGATCTACCTATCGCTGCCTAGCAACCATCATAGAAGAAGCCCAAAAGTCGCCTTGAGATGCTCTCTATTCAAGCGACTGAGAAAAGAAGTGTGCAAAACGATATTATTTACACGTATGCGTCAAGCGTGGCTGCTCGACCTGAATCATAAGCCGGTAGAAGATGGGCACATGATTTGGTACAGCTGCAGCTCTTCATATTGTGGGTTCGAAATTAATCTCAACGTCCGCAGTACTCAGGTTCCTCAGCCACAATTCCATCAACACATACACTCATCTCATTACCTTCACTCACGCCATTCATTCTAGGACTTCAAACACAACCATCACCCAGAACAACGACCCGAGATACCCGGAACATAAACGTCTCCCTGGCGCTGCTCCTTTCATAGGACGCGGCGGTGATGTCTTGGCATCAGTACTTCCTGGTACACTTGTCTCTGATATTTGTGCGGAATTGGGGGAGAGCTCAGCGGTGCTCGTTATGGCGGAGTTGAGAGACTGGGCGCTTGAGTTTGAATTGGGTAAAGGAACAGTACTGTTGCCGACTACAATATCCGAAGTTCCGAGGCTGACTATTGTGCCTGATATGGTAATCTCTGAGCCGGGCAAGAGGGTGGTGCCCGCTATGGAGAAACCAGTCGGATTAGGGGTAAAAGTCTGGCCGGCTATTGTGAAGGCTGATTTATTGAGTACGTCGAGAGATGGCCTGGGTAATGGAATTGTGCTGGTGCCGATGACGAGGCCTGAGGGTCCTAAACTGATTGGCGTGCCATCAACGGTCACTGCCGATCCACCGGGTGAGACTGATTTCCCACCAATCGAAAAGCCTGTGGGGTTTGCAGTAAAAATCCGGCCTGCTTCCGTGAATACAGATCCTTCAGCTTGAGTTGGAGGTGTTGTGATCAATGCAACCGTGCTAGTTCCGACTACAAGACCCGAGGGGCCCAGACTGATTGGTGTACCCGATATAGTAACAGCGGGGCCCCCAGGTGACACAGTTACGCTGGCTATGGCAAATCCAGTTGGATTGGCAGTAAACATCTGATCTGCTACGGTGAAAACTGATGGTACTCGGCCTGGAAATGGCGTTTTTATCGCGAATGTGCTACCTCCTATGACGAGATTGGAAGATCCGAGACTCACCGGTGTACCCGATATAGTAACAGCCGGGCCATCAAGTAATACGGCTGTGCCTGCTAAATTAAAGCCAGTTGGGTTGGCCGTGAAAGCTTGACCAGCAGCTGTAAATACTGAAGGGATCTGGTTCAAAGAAGGTGCTCGGAGAGGCATGGTGCTGCCCCCAATAAAGACGCCGGAAGGCCCAAGACTGACAGGAGTGCCAGAAATAACAGCAGGCGGGCCACCGGGTGTCACGGTTGTCCCTGCGATGATGAAGCCTGTTGGATTGGCGGTGAAAGTTTCCCCTGCGACGGTGAATACTGCGGGACTCAAGTCTGGAGGCGGCGACTGGAGAGACACTGCACTGCTATCAGCCAGATTAAATACAGGCATTGTATTAGAGACAACTGCCGCGTCCACTCCAGCTTGATGTGCTATTGTTGAAGCTGGCATTACCAAGGACGGCACTACCACTCCCGAAGATCCAACCTCTGGCGGCTGAGACTCGAAAGCATTCATGATCAATGCCTCTATGACTGAATTCGAAGCCTTGGGTAATGGCCGCAGTATTGAAGTTGCAGTCGAACCTTGTCCCGCGGCCGCCAGAGCAGGATCTACCACGTTCGCAACTGTCGTCGGTAGGGTGGCGGCAGCATTAGCGATGGGTTGAGACACCGGCTCTGCAGGTGCTGAACCGCCAGAGGTTGTCTTGACAGCAGCAGGCATGGAAAATGGTAGCAGAACACTGCCGGAAAAGGATTGGCTAGAGTCACTTGCATCTGCTGTTGAGTCATGGGTTGCTTTGCTGGATTCTAAAAGTGCCGAAGTGGGGCTCTTATCCGAAAAGCTCTGAGTTGGCACGCTATTTGCCGGTGGATCTCCGTTCGAAGATGCTCCAGTTGAAGTCTCCTGCCTGAGCGTTTCCGTAGGTCCAGCACCTGAAGCTGCTGTTACTGGAGCCGTGATACTGGTTACAGGGGTAGCAGGTATGGATTCGACGTGAGTTGAGCTAGCAGGTCCTATCAAACCCGACACTCTGCTGTGATAATGTGGGTAGTTTGGATGCACTCCATTTCCCCATCGATCAACACAACCTACTGGTGTGGGAGATATTTCGAGGTCGAGTGAGTGATCTTCGGTGAACGTAGTGGAGGCCGACAAGAAAGAGTTACCGCACGAGGGCATGGGATTTGATGATTCAGTGGAGAGAGTCATGTTGAGTGAAGACGGATTCTGCAATGTCGTATCCTTTGCGAGTGGTATACTTTTAAATCCTCGCCTCGTAACGCTATCTGTGATGAACTTATCTGGGGAGGGTATGGCAGTCTCCATGGTGGAGTGGAGGAAAATACTTGATATTTCGCTGGCGATCCCTGGAACGTCATCTCTACTTTGAATCGACGTTGAAGGAACAGCATAATGGCTTTCGGTCGATGCTAGCTGTGCTGGTACGGCTACCAAAGGTTTGAGAATCAGCACGTAAGCCCGCAACATGGAATATGTTCTGAAGAGATAGGAACTGCAACTGACCACAGGTCGGCTGCGAGAAGTTTATCAAGATTGTAATGAGGACTCTAAGAAGGTTGTTGAGTGTGTTCGCCATTGCGTGAACAAACGTAAGTGCTTGAATCGAATATGATCTGTTCGCGCTTCTGATGAAACTTATATAGATAGAGTAGACAGCCGTTCTGTGGACGAAGCAAAGACATTGAGATTGCAATCTAATCCAGGCAGCCTGAGGTAAACTACTAGCAACGGTAATGCCGACAAGGCAAATGAGCACGAGCCCAGCATAGCCTCTATGGATTTGTGGCTCCGTGGTCCAGAAAATTAGATGTTGCGGAAGACAAAGATAATTTTCCTTGCAGGCGCACATATCAGCATGCTTGACAGTCGAGCCAATTGTCTAGACTGACGCAGACAAAGTGACACAGGAGAACAACACTGCCCATGAGCGCGCAGGTAACATTACACAAGAGCTTAAAATGTGTGGCTGGAAAATTCGACAGGCTTGATTGGAGAGCTTGACGTTTGCCGAATCCCTATTTCCGGGTTGCACAACATCTTGCCTCCATGAAATGGTACGGTCTTGACAAGGCGTCCAACCCGCTGATCCCCTACACCAGGCTGTGCTCCTGCGCACGCCCCGGTTTTGGACGTTGCGACATTTTGAGACCCGGATTCTGCCTTGGTTTTTGAATAAGAATGAACGACGACGTCATTCCATCCCACTGAACCGAATCTCCCCAGAGTTCATTTTCTTAAAATGTCCCTTTCTTGAGCACCCAGAGCCGCCATTCCCCGACGCACCTAAACGCAAACACCGCTTTCCATGCTCTTTTCTTCCATGTGGGTCTCTGCTTAACACGAAAACCCATTCCAGAATCCAATAAGAAGACTGCCAAGAATAGTACCAAGCAAGGATAGGAGCCATGAGGGTTTCATCCTGCCCATCTCGCTCTTGGCCTCGGCCGAGGAAGCAGCACTGCTTGCGCCCGCCACTTCTGCAGGCGTCGAAGCTGGAGTAGACATGGGAGTGGCAGTATTTCCCTCTGTTGACCCCGTCGATCCCACGCTAGAGCCGGTGCCTTCAATGCCCTTGGGCCCTGGTAGTAACACATTTGGCTTGTTACTTGAAGCCACTACTCCCGTCACTGAGATCCCACTGCCTGCGGACTCCGAGCCAGTTGTTGGGGTAGTGTATTTAGTACCGCCAGACGTAATGATTTTGTAATTCTCTAACAGCAACCGCGTTGGCAGCGTTATGGTGCTAGTTCCAATCACCAGATCTGCTGCAGTTCCAAGACTCACAGGCGTCTCAGAAAGCACAATCGCGCTGCCGCCGGGTGTGAGCGTCATGCCACCAACAGCGAACCCAGAAGCGGCAGCTGTGAAAGGCTGGCCCGCTATTGTGAAGATGGAAGTGAGAGCGGGTGATGGGACGGTTTGGGAAGCGAAAGCGAACGGAATCGTGCTGGTGCCGATGATAAGGGTGGAGGGATTGAGGGATATGGGAGTACCAGAGATGGTCACGGCATTACCATTAGGAAAGAGAGTTGTGGATGCGATGGAGAAGCCGGTGGGGTTGGGAACGAAATTTTGCCCGAGGGTTGTGAGGGCTGATGGTTGGCTTAGGAAAGGGGTTGGTAAGTTGATCGTGCTAGAACCGAGAATAAGACCGTTGGAGGCGAAGAAGGCGGGAGTGCCACTTGTAGTGATAGGAGGGCCGTTACGCGCGAGAGTGCCTGAACCGAGCACTAATATGGATGGCGCTAGGTGACTGGTTTGCCCTGGAATAATGGAAAGACCTGTACTTCGCGTTGACGAAGCTGATACTGCTGAAGATTGGACTGAAGTGGTCGAAGGTGTGATTGCTTGATTTTCGAAAGGTTTCGCGATGAAAGCCGCCAATCCTTGATTTGAAGACGGCGTTACTGCAGAGAATATTTGGACAACTTGGGTATTCGAGCCCTGTGTTTCTGTCACGAACGTTGCAACTATAAAAGGCTCTAGATTGCGAGCAGGTGGGCTAATGGGCGAATCACCTGAAACTGGGTTGGTTGGGATCGAAACTTGCGGCAAAGGTGCGATGTCTGCTTTTGGCGAAACCGTATTGGACGTCAACGATGTCGTCAAACTCAACGATGGAATTGTAACGTCAGCCAACGAAGTTTTGGGTGCTCCGATAGGAGGTGGCAAGTCTGTAGGCGAAGGGTTTGAAGCCGGTGTCGTTCGTGTCGGTGCAATCAAATCGGTCACTGAAGAATGCGCTATTATTTGGCCGAAAATAGCATGAGTTGTTTGGGTTGGTCCGTTGAGATTCGGCACCGATGTATGCACCGTAGGCCCTGGGGAAATAGAGTTTTGGGTGGTCTGAGTTGGTCCCGTTAAATTGGGCACAGTTGAATGTGCGGCTTCGGTGAATGCGAATACGAGACTCTCAGTTATGTTGACTACTGTCGTTTGCCAAAAAGGACCGGTAGCAAACGACTGAGAATGCGGAACCGAATCTGAGGGTGAAGCTATATTCTGGATGGTGAGAGTGGTATCCGTGGGTCCAGAGACTACAGTTGTATTAAGCGCATTGAAAGTATTAGAGCCTTTTCTCATAAGACGATTGTGGGAACCCGGCGACGGCAATGTGAGTGTTCCTTTGTATGCCACTGGTAAGTAATAGGTCAGACACAAACGCTGCTCGTACGGAACACCAACCGGGAATTGATGAGAAAAGTACCAGTAAAACCATGGCCAGTGTGGTCATTGGCAGGCACGAGTTCATCATGATGAGTATAAAAAGTGAGCAGTCAAGGGAAGTCGGCTTTGACTGCGAATGGGAAAGACTGAATTGAAATTGCAAAGATGGAATATCACACGAAGATTTCCGGTTCTTGAGCCATGTGTTATCAATCGTATGACTTACTTTTGATAGCGACCTGTGGAAGGCAGAGAAGCATGAGATGTTGCCTTGAGCTTCGTAGATCATTGTTGGGTCGTATTATCTTGATATCCTGGACTCGGCTTACCCGAAGCGGCTGACTCGGGTTACACGGAGCGGCTGAAAGATTGGGTGGCGAGCCGGTTAACCCTATAAAGGTGGAAGCGAAGCGAAAGATGGCCTGAATTGGAGAGGCTAAACCCAAGGTGTGGTGCCTTGCAGATGTCTGCCCTCTCACTGATATCTAGTTCATGCAGGGATCGCAGCCGAATCAGCAGGTAGACCACTGCATTTCGTATACATTCTCACATTTGATCTCCACAGCCTTGTTTTGCCGAGCCTGATTTGGTTCCAAGTGTCGACCTGGTCGTTAACATTCCAAGGCGCATAAACGAACGCGCGAGACTTGTTTTCGTGGGAAACAGAGGTAGTCCGTATGCAATTCGATCAAGGTGTGGATGTACAAATCGTTGCTCGGATGAGTAGAGGCAAGAGACGTTCTTCTATCCATCTCGTTCGCCGTCCTCGAATCGCCTAAACTTTACCAAGCACTGAGGCATGATCATGCGGTAGTCCTATCAGCTATTGCTATTAAGTTTAGTTTTAATAACATATCATCTAGGTTTAAAAAGAATTGCCGTTAACTGGTGGTTGTGTCGTCGACAGAACCTCAACGATAACTTACTTCTACATCTGCACAATTTGACAGTTGAATAGCGGAAGGGGAAGCTTTTTGTTGACCTGGTACATGGGCTACAAGAATAAGAAGAATTCGACATAAGAGATGTGTTTAGGTCGCTTGTGATGCGCGCGATGAAGGAGAAGGCGAGGAGGATGAGGAAGATGTGAGAGATGACAGCGGACTCATCGGCGAAGAACTTTCCCTAACCCCACTCCATCAATCCAACATCGCAAAACATACCAATCTTTGACTTTCTCTCGACGCATTAATCACACTCCTCGCTACTCATCACATCAAGACAGCACTCCCTCACTCCGTCATAATCCCATCATTCATGTCTATCATAAAATACTACCTACCAGTCTACCTATGCTCCTCATAAACGATGTCCTTTGTCTTGATAGAGCGAGATGATCTCACACTAGTTTTCCCAAATGCCTCATGCACCCGGGTAGCTGGCAAAGAAAAATAAACAAGTCCTGAGCTTGAACCGCCCGACTTAATGTCTTGTAGAGCCTGTGAGAATTCTGCAGCCTGAGCAAGTCCTGCTTGACTGAGCTGTGGAGTACATACCTGACTGCAGACGGCTGAAGTCGCACCACAGCTTGGCCGTAAGATGGCTTGATTCAGAAAAGGGCCCGATAAGACGTTCACCCTGCGTAATTCGCTGCTCCGGAGCGGTCTCATAGTCGTTTTGATCATCTGAACTCAGTTCGATATTGAATATCGGGGACTTTTTACCGTTTGACGTACGACGTTCATCACGATGAAAAGATCTTCATTCTCTCAGACAAACACTTCAAGCAGCACTTCAATCAACAGAACTAATAACTTTCAGTAACTATTGAGCTTATCAGCTATCATCTCAAAAAGACTCTTTGTCATCTCGTTCGATTCTAGCATTCGTCTTCATTTCCTGCTTATATCTCAGCGAGAGGGTTACAAGTGGTCTCATGGATATCTTGGAAAAGATAATGCCGTATCATCTAGCCAACCCGCGGCTCGAAAATCTAATATCACAGTCTCCAAGTACACCGGCCCATCGATTTCTAACAGCTAGGACATGATCATGAATAGCCAAGAGCGGACTCAACGATATAGAAGATAAGAGAATATGACACTGAGGGAACGAAACGAGATCATACAACAGTCAACGTGTCAAGTCTGCAGTCCTGAAAAACGCCTTCATATGTCTTCCTCGTCCACATCGCATATGTGTTAGACATGCCATCCACCTGCAAGAGTATCAGATAGGCTCAGTAAATTCGTCTTCAACGCTAACAATGCGTCGGTTGAAGCTGCGATGGGCCTTCTGATACTTGGCGTCTGTCAATTTTCGTTCTCCATGCTCACTATCTAGCCATGTTTACCGAGCATACATTCTTCTCTTTCAGTCCCCAGGTCCGTGATTTTTAGGTGCCGGTATGCTACCGAAGAGGATTCGAAGGAGATAGATGACAATTTCCTTTTCATATCGGATCTACTTATTTTCAGGCGGAGACCCTTCTCCTCAAGGGTTGATTTGACTTCCACGGCATGTTTCGAGGATGTTCGCTCAGGGATCGTCACACTAGAGGCAGACATAGCTCTACCTATGTTACGGAGGTTTGGTATAACCGCAAAGTCAGATCTGCTTGAAAGAACAGTCTTCACCGAGTATGGGGCGGAAGGAAAGGCGACCAAGGGTTCTGAAGGGTTTGGAATGTGGAGTCACGGTATTAAACACACAGTCTGCTTAATAGGACGTGCTGATTCCGGAGACACAGCAGGAAAGTGTTTCAACCACAGAAAATTCTCACAATAATGCCTGAGAACCATAGAGCAAATTCCAAGGGAACCATGGTTACCAAGAACGTCCTGGCTATCCCACTTCCGACAAGCCTTGTGCTCTGTTAGACATCCCGCCAGCCAAATGTCGATGACTCCGAAACTCCGCTCAGATCCTGCTTTGACATCGACGGTCCGCGAGCTGAGAAGGCCCACAAGACGCTCAGGCGCCCTCTAGCAACCGTCGTCAGAATCAACTGGCGAACCGAAAACTCCCATATCTATCAGCCAACCATCCCATCATCTAAAAGCAACATCCAGCTCCCCAAGCCTACGCGCCGAACAGCACAGTCCCCCAAGCCGACTACCAGCAGACGACCGTCAACGTACAGCGGTCCTTCTCTTAGCAGAACGTCCGGTTAACCAAGTCCTTGCGCATCCAACTCGCGCTCCAAGGCACAAAGCCCGCACGTCCTGCAGTGCGGCCCAGCTCGGCTGATGTCATGAAGATTGCGGCACTCTATAGTTGAGCTATTTGCTATCATACTGTAGATTACGGAAGAGCGGTGCAGAGCCCGCAGAGGGGGCGTTGCACGGTTGCCTGATATAGAAAGACTGCTAGATCGACTTGTCGTGATCGTCTCTGTAGAGGTACTGTAGTGCTCGCTTCATTCAAGCTAGGCTAAATCAGAAATATGTAGTCATACCTAGCTATCTTACTTTTTCTTTTTCCATCTACTGTAGGTAATGAGTCTGAAGTTCGAGTTGATGAACTCGATGGTTGATTTCTTGATCACTGCGTGTGGATTTATTGGATTCGTTCTTTCCATTGCTAAGTTTTGATTTAATGAATGGAGGAAAGAAAGAGAAGAAAGAGAAGAAAGAGAAGAAAGAGTTTGAGATTGACAGATGCGTTTGAAGTTACTCGTAGTATGCACAATAACGAGAAGAAAGGAAGAAGAACAGTCGATTAAAATCTTCTCCACTATATACTTTCTTCCAAAGCGTTAAATCACACGTCTCATCACAGCTATTACCTTCTCACTTGATCATGTCATCATAATTCATGTCTATCATAAAAGGCTAACTACCAGTCTATGCACCTCATAAAAGCTAATCGCAAGTAAGAAAAACCGCTAATCCGTAACTCCTTGATTGCTCAAAGGTCTAGACAGGAAGCCAAGCCAGCCATGCGGCTTTCGCGGTCTAGAATGCAAATGACCGTCCGTCCATGCAGTGTAACGAGTGGCTTCTAGGCAAGTATTGAATCGTCTAGGGTGTATGAGCAGTTTGATGCCCTGGTTCCAGAGCCTGGGATGCATGTGTGATATTGGGATTTTAGTGGAAACCTCGTAGGTAAATTCGCAAGCTCGAGCTCACGTATCGAAAAGGAAGGTGTTGAAATCTTGACATGCCGTGTCGTCGTAATCGTGGTTAGTCCTCCAGGATATTCACAGCCTCGAGAGCGCAAACATTCCTGGTTGGACAGCGCTCTCACGAAGTCCTGTATCCATCTCTATTCCCATTTCTCCCTCCACCCCCATTTTGACTCCCCTGCTTATTCGCTCTCTTCATTCTCTTCTCATGCCTCTCCGCCCTCTCCTTCTTCAACTCTGCCATCTTCCCTCGACTCTCCTGCACCTCTTGCCACTCGCTATACGCGCCCTTAATTCCTAGTGCCGCAATCCCGATTGCAGCTGCATCCTGTACTCTTGCCTTGTGCTTCTTTTTGCGGGCTTCCTCCGGAGACATTGTCCCCTGCTCGACCTCTTTGTGGCGCTTGTCACGGGCTTCCATGCTGGAATAAACGCCGTGGGCGGCATGGATGGTAGCGACGGCAGCGAGTGCGCCGGTGATGAGCTCTTTGCCTTTCATCTTCTTTGTGCGACGATCGTCTTCGGAAGAGGAGCATATGGAGGAGCTGTCGGAGGAAGAGCCGTCGTCTTTTCTGCTGTCACGTGGAGTATCATAGTTTGAACGGGTGCCGACAGACTGGTTGTTCTGGGCATTGGCGGGAATATAAGGGTTTTGGCGGGCGACTGTGCCATCGATAGAGCCTCCGCGTGGTTGGCTGCGAATATCCCCATTTCCAATATAGCCAGCTGGGGCTCGCCGAGGTTGAGTGTAATTGTCACCAAAGGTATCGGAGCGGCGGGGATTGTCGTATTTCCTGTCACGGTCGTAGCGATCGTAGTTCTTACGTCTGTCGTAACGGTCATAGCTTTCGCCCCGATCGTAATCTCTATCCCTGCTTCGGTCACGCCTTCGACTACGGTCTCGTCGTTTCTCACGGTCTCCCTCCACAGCAGCCGCAGCACCTCCAATACCCAAAGCAGCAAGTGCTTGTTCTCCGAGAGACTTGCGACGTCGATCTCGTGGTGGGGGTGAGACGGAGGACTCGGAGTCGGAGTAGTAGCGGCTTCGGTGGCCTAAATTACATCAACACCATTCAAATACATGGATTATGCTAATCTTACGGCTCTTCCTCCTATCGTCGCGATCTAACCCTCGACCACCACCACCGTACGCACCATCTCGACGTACCGATTTGGCCCGCCCCCCTTTCCTCTCGTATACGTATTCCTCTTCAACGTAGCGGTCCCCACGGGGCCGTGATCGGTGCCTTGACTTGTGACGTGATCGGTGTTCCCTTGGACGTTCGGTATTACTACGTCGAGGCGGATCATACGTTTCGTAGTCCTCTTTGGGACGCCGTTCTGTATTGCTGCGTCGAGGAGGCTCGTAGGTGTTGTACTCAGCTACCTTTTGCTCCTGCAACCGGTCTGAGTTGCCGCGCCCTTTCGAACCGTAGTCATACTCGTCCACTTCTTCTTCCTCGTACTCATCTCGCCCGCTACGACTTTTGAATCCGGGAATCTTCTGGGGGATTTTCTTTACTCGCTCCTTGACTGGTTCGTAGAGTTTTTCGTAGTGTTCAACCATAGGCCCAGCACCTTCAAGCGCAAGTTCAGCAAACTCGGCCATGTTGATGTCTCGATTGAGCTTCAATCACATCGATTATGGGGTTGGGGATGAGAAATTAACCTTTGAGCCCAAGGGAGATGAACTGCTCCGCCATTGTTTACTTGACTAAGCAATTAATTGACTACTGTGTTATTCCGTGCTTCGTATGCGATTAAGGCGTATTCTATCTGCCAAGCAATCCGATGCCGTGGTGGTTTGATGGAAGAATTGTTGAATCTCTTCCTTTATTTCCTATGTACCAATCAGACTTGTGATGCGCTGGCCTTCTCTAGCGCTGTCACAATCCAGCACAACAGGAGGCCTAGATTGGTCACGTGGAAGCTACGCCTGAAAGTCCACGCTAATTGCAGATCAGGGCTTGCGGTCCAGCCCCAACTTAAGGGTTAAGCCCTTACTATACCTACCTACCTACCTTACTTCATGGAGACAATGCACAATAGCCGGAGCACATATCATGTGCTAGAAGAGGCTAGGAACGCTCTCAAGCAGTTCTCCGTCATATTTTCAGAGTGCTTTCTGTCTTCCGTCGCCGATATCTTCTTTCCATTGATGGGAAGAGCACGGCAGTTGGTTTGCTCGTAACGCTCTGGGCAGCCCGGTCTAATGTTCAGGATAAGACTCCAGATGTCCACCAACCACGAATGACCTTGTTCAGAGTATAAGATCAAGGTTCACGTATGTTCTATTAGGCTTGAGCTTTGCGGTGCTGCAAGCCGTTCATATCTTTCCAAGGCCCTTCAAATTCAAGTAGACGTCAGTACCCCACCCCCAGAGACTCTGTACAGCGATACCACCGCCGAAATGCTCCGCATATGCTCGACCAAGTGGCAGTCCATAACCTAACCCAGCCAGACTGCTAGAATCACCCCCAGCCCCAGAGATGGCGTTTAGGGCGTCTGTGTTGCCATTATTGATGTCGAGGACGTCGTCGTCGCCAAAAGTGGTGAAGCTGTAAGCCCAGATGTTTGGCAAAACTTCCGGCGAGATACCTCCACCACGGTCTCGGATACGAATTGTCACGCCGGGTATTGAGGGGTTTGACTGGACTGGTCGACCGTTTGCGCTGGCTCCGCTATGCTTCAAAGCCTCCTCCTCCACATCGACTTCGGAGGGTAGAGCATGCGAGCCGACTGACATGTCTGGCGATGCTGCAATGGTAATCTCGATGGGTTCGCGTTCTTTCCCGCTTTCGATTGTAGCACGGAAGGCGTTCTTCAAGAGCTCGGTAAGGATGTATTCTAGATGAGTAGGCACATGAGCTAGCCTCGTATCTGGTTGTCCATTGATAACCACCGTCGGCCTGACGCCATATTTTAGCTCACATATCTCGGAGACGTATGATTCGCATTGTCTGATGATATCTGCAGGTCGCAGGGCGGTGTCAATGACTCCAATATGAGTCGATGAGCTATCCTGAACAGTTTCCGCACCGTTGTTGTGTGGCTGCGAGGATAGATGAAAGGCAATATGCTGCTCTGCAATCAGACGGGTTCCTATCCGAGCTCGGAGGTGCTCATCTAGGAAGCGCGTTACGTCCGTTGGGTTTATGTATTTCCTACATTCCAAGAAGCCTCGTGCGAGTATAGGTATGGTGTTAGAATGAGTCTGCACCAGATCAGCCATGACTTCTGTGAAGCGTATTTCATCTTCAAGGTTGGTAATGCGCCGTTCTTGATATGGTAGTAGTGTAGATAAGGAATGAATGTAGTTGCTGTATATTTGAGCTATGTAGGGGTTTGATACGACAATGAACGGAAGGTTTCGAAGTGCTTGTATACGATGGGCGAGTCGTATCGGGAGAAGGGAGAGAGTGAAATTGGCCGAGTCGAAGAGGGTCTTTGCACAGAGAGGGGGACGACCATGTCTGAAATAAAGAGTCAGCAAACGTGTTATCAACAAGGAGGCATTGAAATACCTGACAAGATCTGCCAATGTGAGAGGGTGCAATGGTTTGGCGGCAAGGCGAGCGACTTGGTCATCGTTGACATTGGCTGACGCGGGATAATGGGGCCATGGCTGGCTTGGGGGTAATCTACTTGTGGAGATTGAGTAAGAATGGTTCAATCGTGGTTTCAAAGGGCACAAGGCACGCAGGAGACGCGACTCTAGAATCAAAGGTCTCTGAGCCATCTGACTGAGTATGGTGGTGTAGAAGTTCAATGATTGTGGGTCAACGAGGTAGTCCCCGCAGGCCAAAATCTGAATCTTGGGACTCTTTACAGTTCGAAGTCGTGAAAGAATCCACAGATCAAATTGAAGTTAAAGCGCATCTACTCAACAAAAAAGCTCGTTATTCATCCCCCAGCCGTTATGCTAAGCCTCGTAATGATAAAGACGGTCCTGCTATCGATCCACATGGAAAACTCGCCCCACCCCAATGCAAATGCAATTTTGGAAACGCCTTCCCATCCTCGCTCATCCTTGTTGGTGTGATGAAAAACAAAGTCCCCTATGCCACCACATTTCCGGTCACTATAGATCTATTGGGTCTTGACCTCGCCGTCCTGCTCGACATGAAGGTGCTGGTTCGATTCGAGTGTGTGAACAGCATCATTTGGGAACTCGACCCTAGAGATGATCAGTTAGGTCCACATCCAAGAGGGCAGGGAATGTTCGAGCGTACGTGAAACCCTTGATCAAGGTAAACTCATGCTTTATGGTTCCGCCTTGAGACGTTGCAGTGTCCTTGGCCCTGTGGGCAAACTTCAGATAGAATCTCGCTAGTAGGACCAAGGAGCATACTTTGAAAGTTCCTCTGGGGAAGCACCCTCCTTCAGTGTAATCTAAACATACTTAATACAAGGCTTTGGAAGGAAAGACTTACATTACATTGTATAACATTTTGGGATTCGCGTGGATCAACGATGCTGATCTGAGGAACTGTAGAGGGCGTATACGATTCGTGTTGGTATTTGATAATGAAAGACTTGGAACAAATGATGACAAGAAGAGAGACTTGCTATCGCCAGTGCTTTGCGCCAACCCCCACCACTGCAAGACATGCAGGGATCGCACCATGACGCACCTTGGGTATCTTCGGTGAATGTTTATTCCGCTCCAGCTTACTCGGGAAAAGTTTCGCGATTCTGATTGCTAGAGGACTTTGTGGGGGATTCAATCATGGACGACCAAGCCAATAGACCTCATCGGAAGACCAAGGAGAAGAAAAAACATACTGATGGTAATTGCTCTGGCTTTCTTGTTGCAAGACATACACTGACAGCGTTCATAGGATCAAATCCAAAAGCTTTCGCATTTGCAAATCCAGGGCGTTTGCAAAAACAAGCAGCACGCTCACACGATGTATATTCAGCCTTGCGCGCTTGCTTATGGAACTGCTAACAGCGATCTAGGTCAAAGAGAAGCGATTGCATGTGCCTCTGGTGGACCGTTTACCAGAGGAGGCGCCCCCAATTATCGTTGCTGTCGTTGGACCTCCTGGGGTTTGTGACCACTCCTAGTACCAGCTACCCTATCTTATATAATTGCTAGGTCGGTAAAACTACACTCATCAAGTCTCTGATCAAACGGTATACCAAGCACAACCTCCAATCACCTAGCGGCCCTCTCACGGTTGTAACCTCCAAACGGCGACGACTTACATTCATAGAATGCCCTGCAGACTCTCTCGCCAGCATGATAGACGTATCAAAAATTGCAGATATTGTTCTACTCATGATCGATGGCAACTTTGGGTTCGAAATGGAGACTATGGAATTTCTAAACATACTCTCGGCTAGCGGAATGCCTGGGAATGTGTTTGGGATCCTGACCCATCTCGATTTCTTCCGGAAACCCAGTACATTAAAAGACGCAAAGAAAAGGCTAAAACATAGGTTCTGGAGTGAGCTGTACCAAGGAGCGAAGCTGTTTTATCTATCTGGGATTATCAATGGGCGATATCCAGATCGAGAAATACACAACCTCTCAAGGTTCATATCGGTGATGAAAAACCCGAGGCCATTGATTTGGAGAAACTCGCATCCTTACTGTCTTGCCGATCGCTTTCTCGATGTAACTCCTCCCACTACAATCGAAGAGGATCCAAAATGTGATCGGACCATTGCGCTGTATGGCTATCTGAGGGGAACAAATTTTCCCGTCGAAGGTGCTCGTGTGCATGTTCCTGGGGTTGGGGATTTGAGTGTGTCCATGATTGAAGGTCTTCCCGACCCCTGTCCAACACCATTCATGGACCAGGCAATCGCGAAAGCTTCTGGGAAATCAGGAAGACGAAGATTAGGAGAAAAGCAAAAGGTTCTTTTCGCGCCAATGTCAGACGTTGGTGGTGTCTTGGTTGACAAAGATGCTGTGTACATCGATGTCAAGACTTCAAGTTTTGACAAAGATGGGCAAGATCTTGGAGAGCGAGGTTTGGGAGAGCAAATGGTAGTGGGCTTGCAAAGTGAGCGGAGGCTACTTGGCGAAGCAGAAGATGGTGTACGGCTTTTCTCTGGTGGGAACTTATTAAAAGGAGGTAACGAGAGAGAGGAAGATGCAGGGAGGACAGAGAGGCGGAAAGCAAGGGTGGTTGAGAGAGAAGAGGGCGACGATATCATACCCGTCGAGGAAGAGGAAGATGAGGGATTTGCAAGTGGTGACGATGAGGATGACAGTGGCGCTTTAGAAGATGACATCCCAGATGAGAAGCTCGGCCATATGTTCAAATCTACCAAAGAAACTCTAGATGGGGCGGATACCATCAAAGAGGTGGATTTTGCTGATAGTGACTCGGATATTGGTTCTATATCAAGCGTCGAAGACCAAGAGCTTGAAAGTGCGCCAGATGACTCGGAATTGGAAGATGATTCGGACGAGGAAGCCGCAGCTCTGCGATGGAAGTCGAATCTGCGGGAAAAGGCTAGAAATCTGCATGGTGCTTCCAATAAATACCGAGCATCGGATTTTGCAAGGCTATTGTATGACGAGACACTGTCGCCAGCTGACGTTGTCCGCAAATGGCGTGGTGAAAGTGATGAGACCACAGCAGGCAAGGATCCATCGGCAGATGACGAAGACGAGGATGAAACATTCTTCCAAAAGGCTAAACAGGAAGACGAAGAGGACCTTGAAGATCGATCCATACCAAGGTACGATTACGCTGCATTGGCACAGAAGTGGAGCAATCCAGACAATCTTGCAGAGCTCCGCCGCCGCTTTGCCTCAGCAAGTCTCTCCAAGGAAGGAAGGGCTGATGGCGAGAACTCGGACAATGTCGAAGATGGCGATGAAGACGATCAAGGAGACGGTGAATTCGAAGACCTTGAGACTACTACTCCGGCTACAGAACCCCAAGAAGACCCACAACTTTCACTTGAAGCCGAGCGGGAGAAGAACGCAAAGAAAAAAGAAGAGCTCAAGCTACGTTTTGAAGAAGAAGATCGAGAAGGGTTTGCCAACGACAAACGCGGCGAGAGAGGAGCAGGTACCAAAGACGCAGAAGAGCAATTTGGTGAGGACGACTGGTATGACGCTCAAAAGGCACAGATACAGAAACAACTCAGCATCAATCGTGCTGAGTTTGACTCGTTGGACAAGCAGTTTAGAGTAAGAGTAGAAGGCTACAAATCAGGCACATATGCTCGTATTGTACTGGAGAACGTACCTTGTGAATTCGCCGCAACCTTCAATCCGCGCTTCCCTGTCATCGTTGGTGGGTTAACACCTACGGAAGACCGATTCGGCTTTGTTCAAGTTCGTATCAAAAGGCATCGATGGCACAAGAAGATTCTCAAAACGAATGATCCGCTCATCTTCTCGTTAGGCTGGCGACGGTTTCAGGCTTTACCAATCTACAGCATCTCAGACTCGCGGACGCGAAACCGCATGCTAAAGTACACGCCAGAACATATGCATTGCTTTGGTACGTTCTATGGGCCTTTGATAGCGCCTAGCACTGGCTTCTGCTGTGTTCAGTCATTTTCAAATAAGAACCCAGGCTTCCGAGTTGCAGCTACAGGGGTCGTACTGAATGTGGATGAGAGTACTGAGATTGTCAAGAAACTAAAGCTTACCGGCCATCCATACAAAATATTCAGAAACACTGCATTTATTCGAGACATGTTCAGTACATCTCTGGAGATTGCCAAATTCGAAGGTGCAAGCATCCGCACTGTTTCTGGCATTCGAGGGCAAATCAAGAAAGCACTTAGCAAGCCAGAAGGTCACTACAGAGCCACCTTTGAAGACAAGGTTTTGATGAGCGACATTGTCTTTCTACGAGCTTGGTACCCTGTAAAACCTCACAAGTTCTACAATCCGGTTACAAATCTGTTGGAGGCGGATGCGGGAAACCAAGACGAAGGCTGGAAGGGCATGCGGCTGACTGGTGAAGTTCGACGAGATGTAGGCGTACCGACTCCTCAGCAGAAGAATTCCGCCTATCGACCGATTGATCGACCCACAAGACACTTCAACCCTTTGCGTGTCCCGCGCCAACTAGCTGCAGAACTTCCATTCAAGTCCCAAATTGCCCAGATGAGGCCACAGAGGAAGGAGACATATCTGCAGAAGCGTGCTGTAGTGTTGGGAGGCGAAGAGAAAAGAGCCAGGGACCTGATGCAGAAGATTATGACGGTAAGGAATGAGAAGGTGGCCAAGAGGGCGGTAGCGCAAGAGCAGAGAAGACAGGGGTATCGGAGGAAGGTAGCGGACAATGAAGATAAGAAGGCTTCAAGAGAGAAGCGGGAACGAGATGAATATTGGAAGAAAGAGGGAAAGAAACGAAAGACAGATGGTGGAGGTGGTGGTGGGAAGAGGGCGCGAAGATGAAGTATCTACTTGCATGATTATTGTTTAGTGCATAGCAAAGGAGTTGTTGGTAGATTAAGATACGCATGGAAGGTGAACAGGAAGCGATTTCCTAAATATAACCAAATTGCTTGCATAGCAAAGGAGCTTCTGTTCCATTTAGAATATCCCAAGCGGTAAACATTAAAGGGAAAGAAGACCTTGGAGTTCTTCCAGGGCGCTTGAGAGGTCGATCATAGCTAACTGATGTCAAACCTGCATGAGCTGAGAATAACTGCATGACATGTTATCTAGTGCTTAGGGCTCGGTTAAGTTGGCCGGAGCTGGCCCGATGTTTCATTCTGCACAGTACAGTATGATGAACGATCCTGCTATCACAACGGCGATGGAGTCGTTGGATAGGAGAATTTAGCTCAAGCTTTCCGAAGGCTGCATGATCTAAAAGTCTGCAAGCCTGCATTGACATCTTACTGGTCGGCCCCTTTGGCACCAACCATCAATAAGCGCTCGGAGTCTCAAGCGAATTGACGGTGAGACGAATCATGCGTTCGAGCCTCATCAGCTGCCTGGATGATACCAACAGCCCTTCACATTGTTCTTTGGTAACGCTCATGAATGGCCAAAGCGGCCACGAACTATCTTGACCCAACGAGTTCGTCGCAATTACATTGTTCTAATCCCTGGCGAGCCAACACCATCTAATTCGTTGGCGCCCATGTTTCGTCCGGCGTGACACCTCATCTTCATAGCTTGTCATTGCATTGGCTATGAAGTCTATTCTCTTTACGGAGTATCATTCACGGGTCCGCATCGGCAATGGTGTGCTGTTTCAAATTTCCTTTTGTCTTATATGACAGCTTGTACCCCCTCTGCTGACGTGTGTAGTTTACGGTGTATGGTGGAGACGATGAGAGTTTTTTAATGGATTGGCTGAGCAACAGCGTGGAGGGGATGCATTCCAGATGGCTGGCTACATCAATGTCTTGCTGTTTTCCTAGGCTGCCGGAACAGCCTGAGCAGGAACTTCCAGGTACGTACCTTCTCTCAGTGGCTTATGGCTTTACTGATAGACGAAGCTCTTGACAAGTATAGAGAGATATGTTACGAGCAACCTCGATCAGCTCCACCTGCCTTCGACTTTGAAAATATACGTCCCGCCTCCCGAAGTTCACATCGTACACCACAGTGGATTGTAGAGAGCCGACAAATTGCTTCCAGGGCGTCAAGCAGAGCAAGCTTTACAACAAGACGAAGCGTGAGTCGTCGGCCGACAATTGGTACACCGTATGATTTTAAGAAAGTCGAGCTTCCGGGTGGACGCAATGGAGGCTTCCGACCACTACAGCTAAGCATATACTTACCTGGTAACGGATTAGAGCCTCTGCCAGTCTTTGAGGAGCCAGAAGAGTCAGGTCTAGCGCATCCTCCAAAGGCATTGGTCAAGTCGAGGTCCGAGTCTATACTATCACGGCCGTCGACTTTCTCGATTCCCAGAAAGCCGGTAGCGTCGAGGAGTGTCTCTATGGATTGGTCTCGTTTCAGCGTTGATAGTCGCTACACCTCCGATGAAACCCACGGTACAAGATCTCGCGGGCCAAGCATTGCCACAACCCAAAGCACGCAAGTGTTTCTCGATGCTCTTGACGCTCGACTCCCACAGTCGCCACCACTGTTACGATCCAAGTCTGGTCCAGAGCCTGTCTACACACTTTACCGAAGAGCTAGTGAGCAGAGTCTGCGGCTGCGCACGCATCTAGAGGAGAGACAGCAAATCGAGAGGCGCTTACCGGAGTGTGATACCATCATGGAGGAAAAGCAAACGGATGATGTGCACCGCGGCTTATCACCGATATCGAGTCACGGTAGTCCCGTCGATGCCAGTGGTGTGAACCATGACAAGGTTTTTATCCAATACAATCTATCTCATCCTTCCACACCGTCACCTCCCCCCACGGTACCCCTTCCACCGCTACCGACTGCCGGAAGCTCTCCATCCTTGACATTACCGATCCAAGCGCCTAGTCCTCTGCCTTTGCATTCGCAAGCTTCAACTACCGATTTGTCTCTCTACACCCCTGTTGAACCGCCATCCGTCCGCGCTCGCATCTCGCAATGGCTCATGCGTGCTGCCTCACCGTCTTCGCCCAACCTTGTTGAGTCCAAGGCCTCTAACAACGATACCTTTGACTTACGGCCGTCTACCGACCGAGCTTCTACTTCTTCAAGTGTCTATACGAGCTCTAACGGTGCAGAGCTAGCGAGTCCGTGGACAACACCACGTTCCTCGCCGCATAGGAAGAAGAGCTCGTTGTCTTCTTGTCACTTCAGCGTACCCGTGAGAGGAGTGAGTTTGGATATGGAGAAGCATCCAGCGGTGGTGGAGGTGGGGTGTGCTTTCTGATCCAATCATTCTTCCAATTCGTTCTTTCTTTGTTGGTTACCTTCAATATTATCCGTTTGATCACAGGCGCTGGACTTAGATACCCCTTTGAGACCTCATGTCTCTGGCATTAATAATATTCGATTCTTCCAATTGGAGTTTCTGGCTCCATTGTGTTTCCGTACCTTTATTGTTGTCGCGGGTACTGCTTCGACGTTTCCTCGAATCGCATCGACGTCCACACTTGCTGCCCAGTATGTAATATGCACTTGACGACCAGCCCACATAGACAGTGTTGTGTTCAGGATTCCGTTTCGCCCCGGTAAGTTGGCACTATTCAGCCGGTGGCCATCACTCTTGCGGCATCATTTTCTCTACAGGAACAAGAGATCTATCGCCCTCTCCATGATTCTTACATTCGCAAACTGGCTCGAAAGCTCAGCTCAAGGAGATTCGTGTGGGATGTGGGATTATTCCACCGTACCGTTCTGCAGGCAGCTTGGCTCGGCTTTTCAACCTTTGCTGAAGGGTTATGGACTTGGACAGGATTGCAATTCTTTTAGAATATCCGGACACGATCGGGGGTCTGGTGAATGCACGTAAAGCCGGTGCGACACACTATTCATTATCGAAGAAGAGAAGCTTTCAAGATAAGGGTTTTATCAGGGCAAGTTGTGTACAGGAGACTACTTGTGTCTCTGAAGATGTTAAGATAAAGTAGGTGACTGCTGGAAATGATATGACGAAGCTGACATAGCTAGACAGTCTGCAGCCACGTTCCTTGAAGACTGGTTTTTATATTCTCTTTCGACTTGTGCATTGTGGAGATATTCATTTTCTGAGTGCCTTGCTTGATCCGAGCTTTGTAAATCTTCCAAGACAACATCTCGCCAACAGTGTAGGGCATCTCTTGCTTAAACGTACTGTATACGCTGTCTCTTATTTCGACTTGTGCATTGTGGAGATATGAATTTTCTGAGTGCCTTGATCCGAGCTCTGTAAATCTTCCAGGACCACACCTCGCCAACAGTGTAGGGCATCTCTTGCCCAAACGTACTGTACACGCTGTCTCCTATCCCTCTCTGAGTGAAATCGCCTTTAATATTCCGGCTTTTCCCCTATCAACGTGAAGGTCCACTAGCGCGTTTCCTTAGCGGCGCCCACATACCTATCCAAACATCAACGGCTGCTTCTTTCTTTCTTCCTCAACCTATTTACATATCTGCACCCATCATACCACGTCAACATATCTCCCTGGCACTGGCCTAAATCAGTGTCAGCAGTTTGTACTATCCTCTTCAAGAGGACGTACGGGACGCAAGTCCACCTGATCTTCGGATCGCTCAGTGCCGCTGGTTCCGACCAGGGTATTTACTTCAAAACATGTCTCACGGCATATCCTCTCCCTCACAGGAGAATCGATCTCCGGACCATCCACTGCCATTGGTTTCGGCCAAGGTAGTTAATAAACAAGAAATGGCATTCACATCAGATACTGCTCTGAAAGATTTAAAAGCTTCGCAGAATGAGGTTGAGTTTCTCAACGATGAGTTATTCCGTACATCCGAACAGGCAGAGGTAGACTTTCGACGATTAGAACATCTTCGTAACGTCTACGAGACCGCTCTTGAAGCTCAAGCCGATACAATCTTTAGGCTTCGAAATGACTTGTCCAGCCTTCAGGAGGACAGTCAGAAGCAGAAAGCCTCGCAAGATAAGATTTCGAAGGAACTTGACAAATTGAAGGATCGAAACAACACTCAAGAAGCGAAAGAAACCGAGGTACCTAAGCTAGACACGGTTCAACTGTGGCTTGAACAACTGGCAGCGAAACGACTAAAGTCTCTTGAAGATGAAGCTGCCTCGAATTTCGGCAAGAGCAAGTCACGCCATCCATCATCAGAGATAGCATCTCAGCAAAAACCGGTCAACCCGTGGGTTGCACAATCAAAGTCTCTTGAAGATGAAGCTGCCTCGAATGCCGGCAAGAGCAAGCGACGTCATTCATCATCAGAGACAGCATTTCAGCAAGAACCGGTTCACCCGTGGCTTGCACAAAAGATAGCGGAAGAACGAGAGTCTCTTGAAGATGAAGCTACCTCGAATGTCGGCAAGAGGAAGCCACGCCATTCATCACCAGAGACAGCATTTCAGCAAGAACTGAGCAAGCGGCGGAAGATGGCGACCGTTGCAGAAGCCAAAGCTGCTGCACAGCGGGTTACAGTGTTCTGGAAACCTCCGCCTAGAGTTACAGGGTTCTGGAAACCATCGCCAGAGGATGATGAGCAGTCTTAAGTGACTGGAATTCTGGAGGATCTCATAGACCAGGGACATCTCGGGACAAATCTGGTTGGAATAAACTTGATCACTTAGTCCGCTTCGTGTACTTTGTTAGAGGGAGGACTTGGCGGATCGGAATGACATCTTCTTCGACAGGCGATTAACAGACGCGGAACTGGGTCAGAAAGGTTGGCAGATATACCAGAGAGTCGTATGCTAATTCGTATAGAAGGAAGCAGGAGGACAATGCTACGTGATCGCGGTTACAGGCTCATGGGGATTCCGACTAACGCATACTCTGGTTGGACATAATAGCTTGCTTTTCGAGTGGTTTGTGTTTGCATACGAATGGAATCCGCCATGTGTTTCATCTCTACTCGATGTTAATGCATTAGACACGGAAGACGAGGCACTCAAGGACTCTTAATCTATGTCGAGCAGTCGAAACCCTTAACAGAGCCAAGCCGCTACAGTCTCTAATGCAGGCTCCACTGGGCCACTGAGCAGTAAAGCGAACTTCTTCACCTTTAATTTACTGAGTCTGAAGGTATGAGGGTCATAAGAAGCATATGTGCATGTATACGTATATCTTCTTCCTTTGCACTTACAACCTTATATCGAATATACTGAGGCTGATATTGCGAGTCAACAGGCCCAGGAGCAGGAGTAACAAGGGGAGATACTCGGGACTGCTGCGACAGCGATGCAGTCAGAGAAACACTGGTGAGGGCATCAGGTTTACAGGTTAAGGGCCGGGTGATGAGGAGCAGGGGATTTCTTGACCCATGTAAATCCATAGAGAACTATTTATGCAATCTTACAAGGGGTAGAGTCGTGGAGTAGAATTTGTATTCCAACTTGATGGAATCATCAAGGAAAGACCACTAGCGCGTTTCCTTAGCGGTGCCCACATATCCAAACATCAACGGCTGCTTCTTTCTTTCTTCCTCAACCTACTTACATATCTGCATCCATCATACCACGTCAACATATCTCTCTGTTACTGGTTTAAATCAGTTCCCATCGTATCATCCTCTTCAAGAGAGGACGTACGGGACGAAAGTCCACCTGATCTTCGGATCGCTCAGTGCCATTGGTTCCGGCCAAGGTATTTAATTCAAACAAAACATGTCTCACGGGGCATCTTCCTCTCCCTCACAGGAGAACCGGTCTTTTGACCACCCACTGCCATTGGTTTCGGCCAAGGTAGTTAATGAACAAGAAATGACATTCACACTAGATACTGCACTGAGAGCTCTAGAAGCTTCGCAGAAGCATGTTGGATTTCTCAGTAATGAATTGATCTACGCGACTGAACAGGCAGAGCTGTACAGTAGAGGAGCAGAACCACTTATCAGACGTCTGAGAAATTTTGCTAACGTTTGTGAAAAGGCTCTTGAAGTCGGACAGAAACGGGTCGAGCTTCTGGAAGATGAACTAGCCGATATACTTGGTCAAGTAGAGCGGCAGCGAAACGGCGAGAATATCACCATTAGACCTCGAGATGACGCTTCCAAATTTCACAAGGAAATTAAGAGCCGGAAAGCGTTACATGATAAAGTCTCAAAGGAACTTCGTCAATCTAATGGGCGAAACAACGACCTTCGAAAGCAGAACAGGTCTCTTCAAGACGAGAATAGACGCCTTAAGGCGACTTGTGATTCGCGTCAATCCCGAAATAATTTAGGACTAACTCCGCTTGTCGAGGACGAGTCGGTGCATTCCAACGACAGACGATCCCAGGGGGGTGCAGTAGAGGAAGAACAAGGGTCGGAAGTGGGTACGACCGTTGCAGAGACGGGAGCTGCATCTATAGAGACATCAACCGGATCCGGACCATGGGCTGATGTCTTTGGACCTCACGACGAGTCTCAGTGGCTTGAGGTATCAGAGGAGACTGTAGGGTTCTGGAAACCATCGCCAGAGGATGAGCAGTCTTAAGTGACTGGAATTCTGGAAGACCTCATAGACCGGGGACGACTCGGGACATTTTACCTTTATGCCGCTAGCGAGTATCAATTTTCGCAAATCTCGCCCGCAACTTAAATTGCCAGAGAGGTCTTGTCCGCCTGCAAATCCGACGGATCTTGGTCAATCGTTGAATCCGACGGACCAGAACAATAAGTAGGCACAAAGGTAGTCTTGGTGAGTTTTGGATGGAGTTGTTTGTCCGATGAAAAGGGACAAGGCAAATGGCGAGGATTAAGCATGACAACGAGGGCGGATTCCAACGAAGGCGGATTTTTCTAGTTTACGCTATGGAAGCTTTCTATTCTCACATGGACCAGTCTGAATCGAATCTCGAGTGAGTGTTTTCATGCTCTTGTAAATTGTTTGAAGCTTTCCAGTAAGAAGTAGCTGTTCAATTGAAACACCAGGAGTTACAGGTCAGAACTCCACGGACTACACCGTTGAATAACAATGCTCTACCTTTCTTACTTGATCACTCGGGCTTTCTCTCTTAAACTACCTAACAGAGTGGGAAACATGATGTCTGGTTGCGGTTACGTCAGCTCGCCTCGGTATCATATAGAATTTTTTCTGAATCCCCATTCCTTCCTCTCCTCGTCCTTGTGCAGCATCTTATCCCCGATCTTTGGCTACGTAATTTTCCCTCTTCTTCAACATCTATCCAGCACATTACTCTAACAGTCTCAGACTGTGGTTTGTACCTCCACAGGATTCGTCCTCGGTTGGTCTGCCAAAAAAGTCTCGAGTCTCTGACTTGAGCATCACCTCTACAGGATCCGTCCTGAGTAGGTTAATATAAAACACATCTCGTCATGCCTCCATCGATGGAATGGGATACAGAGTCCAGCCCATGGCAGGGTGGCCTTCTTCCTAAACCAACAAAGACCCCGAAGCGGAAGGTAACTCCCTCCTCGACTCCAACCCGAAACAGCAAGAGACGGGCAACAGAGTTCGAAACACTGCTCGATCATCAGATCCAGGGAAGGAAAGTCGATCGTAGCCTGGAGGGCATTTATGACCTCTTTGAGGAAGAAAACAACCTGGGAACTTTGCCCTTGCCCCCAAACGAGGAGCAAACACTCAAGTTTGCCATGATAACGAAGGAGATCGAGTCCGAGTTGAGGCTTGTCAACGAAGCTCTTCAAGAACCTGTACGGGGACAGTCAGCAATGGATAGCTTCGAGGACCGCAGCACCCCCAAAGATATAGCCTCCTCACTTCAGGATATCTGCACTGACATATCCAAGCGTACGGCGGCTTATCAGAAGATAGCTGCCGGTGTGGATACTTCTCGGAAAGAGAATAACGAGAAGGACCTGGCCGCGCTCCGCGGGGAACTCGGAAAGACTCAACATATCATGGCGGATATGCGCGCCACCAGGGATCGATATCGTGGCGAAAGAGATGATGTCCGAGGCAAGCTGGACTTTGCGAACTCTCATATCCGAGACGAACGTATACGATCATCAGATGTGAGAGTAGAGACACAGAGGGAAAGAAAAAAGGCAAAAGCAGAAGCAGAAGAGGTGGTCAATACGCTTGAAATAGAAAGGGACAATCTCTCAGTGCAATTATCAGAGCTCCAGCTGGAGCATATGAGTCAAACCGAAGAGTGGGCCAAAAAGATAACAGATGCTGACAAGAATACAGATACTCTGAAGCGGCAACTGCGCCAGGCTGACAAGAAGAACAAGGAGGTCCAGACGAAGTTGAATGAGGCTGCGGAACAGTCGAGGCAATCCGAGGAAACCTTGGAAAGTGTTAGAAAGGCACTCAAGGATAGTCAAGCAGCCAATATTGCACATCAGAACGAGCTCAAGATTCTTAATACGTCGTTGGAAGATTCCAAAAAGTCGAAAGCGGCGGAAACTAAGACGTTGGAAGCCGAGAGGGATCAATTGCAGGTATGTATCAAGGAAAAGGCCGATCATCAGAAGACTTTGGATAAAAAGGCACTCAAAGAGAGCCAAGCAGCCAAAGTTGCATACCAGAACGAACTCAAGATCCTTCAAACATCGTTGGAAGATTCCAAAAAGTCGAAAGCGGCGGATACTAAGACGTTAGAAGCCGAGAGGAATCGACTGCAGGTATGTATCAAGGAAAAGGCTGAACTTCAGAAGACTTTAGATATAGACAAAGCAAGGCACTGTGCCGACATTAGGGCAGTGAAAAGCGAGCGGGAGGCGGTAAAGCAGGATTTGGCGAATGCACAATCTATGATTGAAAAGCAGAAGCAGGCGGAAGTCGATGAGGTTCGTTCACGTGGTCAAGCACAGATAGACACGCTCCAAGGGTCTTTGGATGGTCTCCAGCTTCGATTCGATGCCAGTAGCAATGCCAAGAACAAGTCGGAAGAGGAAATCCTCGGTCTACAAGAAAAGTTTGCGGTTCTACGGGCGGAGTTGGAAGAAGCCAAGTCTATTCTGGACACAAAAGGCCAAGCAATAGACGGACTAAGAAAGAAGCAGGAAAAGGATCGTGTAGTGCAATGCGACATGGCCGAGCTACTCAAAAAGCTGCAAGCCGACCTCGATGCCGCCAATTCCAGCCAAATCATTACACAAAGCGAGCTCGATACGGAGAAAGCACGTTTAGAGCGGGTCAACGAAGAAAAGGACGACTTGGAAAAGGCTCTCGCCGTCGAACAGGCTCAAAATCGCAAGGCCGGGTCTGAGATCCAAGAATTGACGGTCGAGTTGGCACTTGGTTCAGGAGAGATTCGGAATCTCAAGAGCCACGCCCAGCTCGTAGAAGCCGTCTTTCGAATACTCGGGTTTTGGCTAAATTGCCGCATTGTTCGGTGCTTGTTACAGTGTCCTCCACACATTGCGACATCAGTTGACGAGGTCTTGCGTCGCAACGGTAAAGAGGCAGAACGTCTGCTACTTGGCACGGCATGGAAGAAGATCATTAGTCAAGAAGGAGTCGATCAGTCTACACAGGACCAAGATCATGCTCTATTCGACGTCTTTTCGGATTCGGCTCGTCAGCTACCGGATCAGGGACATGCTTTTCCTTCTACTGTAAAAGGACAAGAGGTTGATGTATGCGTCAACCTGCTATCCCATCAGGAAGTGGTCTTTGTTATAAAGAGGGCAGACTCTACTGTCGCGCTATGGCATAGCCACAAGTCCGACTGTACCATGTTTACATGCATGTGGAAATCCTGGCTACGCTTGGACGAAGGACCGCAGCTAGACCCAACTCTTCTCCAGGTCCACAGAGGATCGAATGGCGAGGCTATTAGTTGGCTAAAAGGCGTGTTCGATATAAAGATGCCTGCGAGAGGCGAGTTGGATAGGTGCGACTGACTAGACGCTGTCTTGGTTTGGAAAACCTTGGGGTGGGTATGGATTGGGACTAGGAGATTTGCAACTAGAAGATTTGGATGGTTGGATATGGTTATTACATGTAAATAATATCTCAATCTAACAATAATCACTTTGGCACACCGTCAAAACGCCCACAAGACATCTATCAAGGGGTTCATTTCGAATCCTGGCTAACGCATTCAATAACAGGGGTTTAGCTGCTCGGAGCAATCCGTTCGATGCGCCCGTCCTGGCTAAAAGGTAACCATTCCTTTGTTCTAAGTCAAAGATTGTTACTAACTTTCAGCAATGTCTGTTAGCGACTGTGCCTTGTGGTGTAGGTGCATTCCCCTCCCTTCCCTCAAGCCCCATGATAGATGTCTTCCTTTTGCCTGTCCTAGGAAACACAGCTATCAGTCTAAACACAGCTGTCCCAACAATGACTATGGCTTTCACAATAGGCATCGGCGCGTTCAAGATCTACTCTGGTGGCCCCCTTCATGACTTTCCGTCTCTTTGGCATCATACGTTGTGTTGGATTCAAGATGACAGCGAAACGCCGGGCCGTTGGTCTTGATGCAGGGCTGGTTCCAAGAAAATAGGACAGGAAATTATCACATGTTTAGTTCGGAGTATCATCCAGATTAGCGGAAGATAGGGATAGCTTAAAGGCGAAACGCATAGTAGAGAAGCACTGTATGCTCCACCCTGTTTCTTCTTAATGTGCTAAGATGAAGCCTCTGGTAGCGGAAGACTAGGATAGCTTAAAGGTGAAACGTATAACAGAGAAGCACTGTATGCTTCACCCACCCTGTTTCTTCTTAATGTGCTAATATGAAGCCCCTGGTAGCGGATCTCTTCGTCTTCTTGAAAAGAATCGAAGACTGATTTAACTTGTATTGGAAGTGGATCGAGCGAACTAAGCGGATCTCCAAACAACCGCCATGTCCAGGACTCCCATCGTGCCTTGTTGGTTTCGTTCCGCTTTCATCTAATTTTCATTCATGACGCTGAGAGGTCGCTCTTAGACACTTTGACCTTTCCACTCATCACTTGATCTGTTTCTCGCTGGATATCTCAAGTCCGTCTGGTGCCTCTGACGCATGTGAGCCGCTCTCCTGTCGTCATCGCCTTGACAACGATACCTTCAAGCTGACTGGCCACCTTTGGACGGCCGTATCCATTAGGTATACTTTCTAGTATCTGCCTTCCTACTAAGCTGCACCGCCTTTTATGACCAATGCGCTATGTTTGGTACCGGTTCATGGACAGAAACTAGGGTACGTCATCGCTTTGAGCGAAGACAAAGAGCACAAGGATTGCTGTGAACCATGTGGGCCATACATTGCTGAGATACGTCTCGCTTTCAACGCTACGTGTTGGTGCGACGAGCAAAGATGATTTTCCGGACCAAACAGAGGGTAGATGGATATATGCCAGGGCGAAGCGCAGGAGCTGTATCGCATTTGACGTTTCTTCACAAATAGATAACACATAGGACTAAACGTGCAAGTATCACTGCCTTTGAAGGTCTGGCTGATGTCTGCCATAGAAACTTCATAGTTTTTGACCATGTGCATTGTCCGAGTACGTGAGTTCAAGTCCTGCCAAGTACACGCTGAATACTCGCTGATTACGCGAATACTCGCTATTTACGCGAATACACGCTATTTACACGCAATTTACACGAATACTCGCTATATACACGCTGAGTACGCGACTACTCGCTGATTACAATGCTGGTACCTATCGTTGATTCAACAGGTTATGGTCCCGGTCTCTGTGCAATTGCATCAAGGGCTTCGATATCAGTGTGTATGTGTTTTTTTGATGACTACGTTAGTCATCTATCGAAGCCTCTACGCGGTAGAGTCACAGACCAGCTGTACATGGGACAACTGCGTCGAAGTCCTTTTCTCTCAGGCGTGCTCTATAGAAATAGACCATGAGAAGATGCTATTTGATCTATAATCCGAAAGTCCTCAGCGATAAGGCGCACAAACGCGAAGCAGTCGACGGAAGAACTTGATCGACAGCAATATGAGAGGAGCTTAAGAGCAGCAAGAGCTTGAAGATGATTCATGCACTACACGGAAGAGGCAAATGGTCAAGGCGTCCAGAGGGAGGTAATCATGGCACACCTTGCCCTCATTGTCAAAAGGCTGATCTCATAGGAAAGAGAGCTGGCTGGTTGTTGAACCGGCTGATCCCACACGAGAGGGAGCTGGCTGGTTGCTGAACCGGCTGATCCCAGAGGAAGAATCGACTCTACATGTTGCTTAGCAGTTTGTTTGTGTCCGTCTGACGGCTACGATAAGTCAAGTCCATAAAGTCTCTACGCGATAGATTCACAGAGACCAGCGGTATAGAATGACAGCTTACATGGTTCTATAGGAAGGATTTGGCTGCAGAGGGAGCTTGCTGCAGAGGGAGCTTCCGAATAGCTTCAATGTCGACGTCAGCAAGGCTGTGAAATAGCTCATTGTAAGAGGAAGTGTTGAGACATATGATGCTCAGGCCTATTATTCGGCATTCCTGCCTGTATTTATTCGAGCACCAACCTTCATAGAGATAGTGCATAATCGATACATTCAGCATCTGCTTCAGTGAACTTAAGTGATGGAAGTTTGTAGGCTGTATTTACATGACCAAAACTCTACAGCGCCTGCTTTGTCCTTCTGCCTCCTACCAGACGAATAAGCCATCTAGTATACCTGTCAACCTTCCTGACCCATCCCCGTCAAAGAATATCACATTCAGCGTGTTCCCCATGTGAAATTGGGTCTATACCACTTGTAGACCAGGGCCGTGTGATCGGGGCTGTCCTATGGCATCCGCTTGACGTTTGCTGGCTCGATGTGAGCATCGACGTGTTCCTTCTCTCTTTCGACCCGTCACTGGTCTTCTGGGTCTTGCGGAACCGCCGGTATATCTTCAGACGAAGGTTTCCAGAACCCTATAACCTGCTCTGGCATGGGTAGATACTTGCTCTTGCCGGCATGCGAGGCAGCTCTATCTTTCTTGCCGGCAGCTCTATCTTCAAGAGACTTTAGTTGTGCAACCCACGGGTGGACCGGTTTTTGCTGAGATGCTGTATCAATCCTTGATTCCTGGTCTTCGCGTTGACCAGCTGCATCCCACGGCAACTGTCTAACTCTGAACTGCTCGAGATTGTTTCCGACTGGTGACGACAGTCGACCCGGCAAGAGTCCACCAGTCCCCTTGAGACGTTCATTATCCTCAAGAGAGCGGTTTCGATCTTGAAGAGAATGGTTCCGCTTCTGAAGAGTACCGTTCAGCTTCTGAAGAGAGTCATTTCGAGTCTTCAATTTGCGAAGTTCCTTCGAAATCTCATCTTGCGAGGCTTTCTGCTTCTGACTATCCTCCTGAAGGCTAGACAAGTCATTTCGAAGCCTAAAGATTTTATCGGCTTGAACTTCGAGAGCGTTCTCGTAGACGTTACGAAGATTGTCTAAACGTCGAAAGTCTACCTCTGCCTGTTCGGATGTACGGAATAACTCATCGTTGAGAAACTCAACCTCATTCTGCGAAGCTTTTAAATCTTTCAGAGCAGTATCTGATGTGAATGCCATTTCCTGTTTATTGACTACGTTGATCGAAACCAACGGCAGTGGGTGATCAGAAGACCTGTTCTCCTGTGAGGGAGAGAAAGATGCCCCGTGAGACATGTTTTGTTTGAATTAAATACCTTGGCCGGAACCAATGGCACTGAGTGATCTGAAGATCAGGTGAACTTGCGTCCCGTACGTCCTCTCTTCAAGAGGATAGTACAAATTGATGACACTGGTTTAGGCCAGTGCCAGAGAGATATGTTGTTGTGGTATGATAGGGGTATTGATTGATGAGTAGGTTGGAAAGGGAAGGTTGAACGTGACTGCAATTGATGTTTATGTTGTGCGAATGCCGCTAAGGAAACGCGCTAGGCCTTCGTTGATGATTTCACATTGAGACAACACAGCGATAAGAAAGCGCATGTAAGTGCGCGAAATACTTCTGCCTTCTGCTTTACCAGACCCGCAATGTGAGAGGCTCAAACAAGGTCGAAAGTGAGCCTTTATATGATATGCTTGCAGCTCGCCACAGACTCATCTTTTCAGTGTGCTCTTGCAATTATGCAGCAGCCCTATCAGCGTGCCCGGGATACTACCTTACCTGTAACTAACCTTTCTAGTTAGAGTGAGCGGAAACCCAATGTGCGCGGAAACCCCGTGCATACGAGTATTCTTAGTCTAGCTACCTCTATAGATCAAACATTCTACTTCCTACTGGTTGAATTCTAGGCACAGAGTACGCGAATACTCGCCGAGTACGCGAGTACACGCTGAATACTCGCCAAGTACGCGAATACACGCTGAGTACGCGAGTACACGCTGAGTACGCGAATACTCGCTGAGTACGCGAATACTCGCTGAGTACGCGAATACTCGCTGAATACTCGCTGAGTACGCGAATACTCGCTGAATACTCGCTGAGTACGCGAATACACGCTGAGTACGCGAATACACGCTGAGTACTCGCTGAATACGCGAATACTCGCTGAGTACGCGAGTACACGCTGAGTACACGCTGAATACTCGCTAACTACGCGAATACTCGCTGACTACGCGAATACTCGCTGAGTACGCGAATACATGACGCTTTCGCAACAAGAATAAGAGACAGAGGCTGAAAAGCGAGAAGCAGAAGAGAAGAAAGCAAGGATTGAGACACGAGTCAAGAAAGAAAAGTTGAACAGTAATAAGAAGCTGAGGCAGAAAGTCAATTCTATCGAGCATCAACTTCGTTTAGCGATAAATCTATACACTTGTTTGGGCAAACTCGGGCCAAATTTTGGCCTAGAAGCCGCCCAGAGATGTCAAGCACTCTGTTGGAAACGGGGTACGTATGCACATACGTATGCACATACGTATACCCCGATGGTTAGTTATTTCCGCTCCGGCCGAAGCCGGCTTGGCGCTAGGGGTATTTATCCTTCCTCTCACTTCTTTCTTACTTCATATGTTCTACCTATTAGATAGTTCAGTCAATACATCATACATGCCTCTCTACCCTCGTGTTCTCGTATACCAAGACAATTCCTTCATCTAAGCGACCGAGTCTATGAAATGAGTGGGTGGGGCAGAAGCGCGTTTTTGGCTGAATCCGAAGAGATGAAGAGAAAATATGAAGAAGGATAAACTGCTTTCCCCATGTCCTTCACCTTGTTGCTGGGGCTATTAGTAATGGGTGGCAACGAGGTGGCAATTGCCACCTTCTATGCCTTACATGCCCCCCTTTGCTTGCCGATAGTCTCCAGTCAAGCTGACCCTTATAGACATTGAAAAGAAGAAGTGAAAGAACAAACAGCAGGGCGAAACAGCGAGATCGGAAATATCGTGAAGGTAATCGAGATAAGCAGAAGAAGAAAATGGCTACGGAAGATATAGGGCAGAGCGAGAACGTCTGAAAAGTCAGTGCGCTTCTTAGCTAGTATATTCGTGTGAATGTTCTTCTCATTCATGGTTCTCAGTTGGTTGAGTTCTAAGGCAGGTAACTCAAAAGAACGAAAACTTCTATCGATGCAGATGCCATGCCGCTCAGCCATATGATGGTTAACAGAACAAGCCGAGTTTTTGCTTTTCGCTCGATTTCATATATCTGTTTGCCTACTGCTGCTTCTCGATACCTTCTAGTCAACCCAAATAAGACTGAACGCACTATCACACGGATGGCTCTCTCTTCTTTTAACCAACAAGCTATGACTTCATCATCAGATATATGCTTTGTGTTTTAGTTTATTCGACTTTCTATGATAGTCTTCGAGTCATATAAGTTATCAATATACGATTTCATCAACCTCTATTCGCTTCTATATATTCAGAACATTCCGACGTTTCCCACTGACCTTTAGAGAATTCAAGAGCTGTCGTGCCACGCCTTTATTACTTGTTCATGTTCTTATAGAGATCTACTCGGCGTTGCCTGAGAAGATCGAAGACCACGAAAGCTGAAGCTACTTTGTTATAATATCTACGCTTACATGTGAAACCTTGTTTAGCCTGCAGAAGCGTCATAGATCTTCATAAGATGTCGATAGCTTTCTTTGATCGAGTCATAAGTGGTTAGAGGTACAAAGAAGGGGAAAGAACCGGATAAAACTACATCTATGCTTCTGTTCCTGATACATTAATTATCAAAGTGGCCAGTCTCATGTGATGTTGTCAGGCTTCAAAATTGTGTATTGCTACATAGTTCCATGTGGTTTCTTTGACCTGCAAGGCTCCCACTGACAGTCTACGGGGCCTACAGCATCCGGAGAAGCCGTCACAAGATGTCGAAATCCATCCCCTGTATGCAACGAAGCATTCAAGTGTTGGGAACGGTCAAAGTATATCCGACTAAGTTGAAGGAGACAGAAGGTGTTACGGGTGTGTCGGGATTGCGTAGGGTTTCCTAGCCAATAAGCCCCAGGGATTTCGGCACATGTTAATCCCTAGTCTCAACACTCTATTCGAGCATTTCCGATACTCGAGCAAACCTGCTCAGCCCTTTTTGTTTGCTCTACTATTAATACAGCTCGGATTCCGCTTTGCTTCCTTCTGTATTCTTAGTATTCTAGTTATAGCTACCTCTATTGATCAAACATTCTACTTCCGATCCCATCGGTTAGATTCCAGGCACGGTCCCAACAGAAGGCGGGAACAGGAGAATGAAAGTCCTTGTCATGCTCTGCTTACAAGCTACCGCCTGCTATGACTGAACCTAAATTGATTACTGTGCCACCTAATCGATTCTTGCTGTTTCATTCCTCTAGAGATGACGAGGATCAAGCATGGAACCTGCTCTTGCGAGTCTCATATCACCTCGATGCTTTCAGCTGTCTCTTCAACGGGTACGCACTGATGGTTACGCGAATACTCGTCGAGTACGCGAATACACGCTGAGTACGCGAATACACGCTGAGTACTCGCTGAATACGCGAATACTCGCTGAGTACGCGAGTACACGCTGAATAGCAAGATAGTAAAGAAAGCACCACGATAATTATAGTGAGCGATTTAGCTGACTCTACGCTCTCTGAATAGGGTACCATCAGCGGTTCTGCAACAAGCAGCTTGGTGTTCATCGGAATTAGGATGAAACACTTGACATTGTGCAAGATTACGCGCAGTACAGCGCTACAACGTGTGCTTCACATCAATTGAATTGCAACTACACACTTCGTTCTGCCTGTATTATGGCATCTATGGTTTTTCATAGGCTGAAGCCTTGGGTTGGCAATCAAAGTCACTGCGCCAAAGCTCTGCATCGAGCGACCTGATTCCAATGGTCTTTCATTCCTGCAGCGCAATCTCTGTTGCTGTATCTATCCTTGAGTTGGCTGAAAACACACTGGGATGTATGACTTCAAGGGCTACCCACCCTCAGCGAGACGGCGGAAGCACCATGGCGAATACTGCTGTCGCATGACGCTATCTCTATCTCCATACCCGCTTGTATGGTAGCCCTGGCTCCAAGCCTTAGCCTTCGGTTGCTCCATGGCTCGATAGTTCAAGGTTTAAGATGGAGCACCAACCCTCTGGGCTGTTTCACCAGCTAACCCCCCACAGGTCTCCGTTTCTGCCGTCTTTTCTTCCCAGTCGACCGCTTCTTGCATCATAGCAAGCTCTCTAAGCATGTCATCCTTGCTAACAACCATCGGAATCGAATCGGGAGTCTGATTGTCCATTCCGCATTACGAGGCACGAAAGGAGAGCATATGGGATTGAAGAGGGGTTTGGCTGCGTTGGGGGAGATTGGAGAGGTTGGGGGGGAGGAAATCTTGAAAAGGAGAGCATACGGTTGAGCTGCACGATAAGGGGGCGGAGGATAGAAATGGAGCTTGGCAAGGGAATGAAGGGAATTTGATGGCTTCAGGGTACGCGGAACAAAATGACGGAAGTGAAGCGCGGAGCAAAGAGAACGATAAGGGGATCATGGGAGAGGCTGCGGACATACCGTACGATTCAATTGAGCATCTGACCTACAAGCCAACGGGAATTTCCCCATTAATACCATCTGCGACCGCTTGACTCTTAAACGATTTTCTTATATCCAAACCAATTCCTCTGCTGGTGGGCTTATGGGACAGGTCGATTAAACCATGGACGACGATATGGAACGAAATGAACGGGAATAACCAGTGGTGTTCTTGGATCCGCCAGGGGCAAATGGCCTCCAGCTAGTAACAGGAAATAAGTTGTGGATAAGCTGAAGTTTTTGCCCGAAGAGGTTTCTCCAGGGGCTGGTAGGCGGCTTTTGAATCGCGAGATAGACAAAAATGAGCCTACTAGAACGATTACTCAAGAAACTTTCTCATTAATAAAACAGCCTTACTAGAGTAGGTGTATAAATCAATCAGTCAATCAAACCAATTCCGCCCCCTTCATGAATTGCTAATCTGTATGACAGCTCTCTATCCACATGTTCGGTAGTGATATTTACCATCCGGGAGTTACAGTGGCAGGACTTTATCTTAAATTACAGTTTTATGCATTTTCTGAGACCGGGAATGTTCAACATCATTGAGATAGTATTGACAGGGGAAGGTAACAGCTTAGACAAGGAGTCATCCAAAATTGTTTCTGATGACAGCCAGAGTGGTTCAGGCATTGAAGATGGTTAATCTATGCTCATATACTGCGGGCCGACCATCTATGAAGCCAGTAGAGCGTTTTATCGCCGAGAAGAATTTAGAAAACACAAGCATTGTATCATGTTTCGTCTAATCCACTTCTTCATTATCTGCCCTGACCCCCAAGTCCGACCCTCGCAAGATTTCTTCAGCGACTATGGATCGCGTCCCAAGCGCTCAATAAAGCTCTCGCCAGAGTGAGAAGATCGTCCAGGTGATTTCGAATCCGTATGGCGGGAATGCGAGGAGGATATGCGGCGGGGAGCGCGTGTGATAACTCAAGATTGCTGAGCAATGGTACGGTAAGTCTCGCTCTCCATCCCATCGCTTTCTCAAACTCACATCAGGAAACCCCTTGTGGCCCTCCCTTCTTCCATACCAGGCATTCCCTTTGTGCCATTCGATATCCTGATTTTGCATGTCTTCGTATCTGTAGAGCCTCATTCAAAAGGGACTGAACAGACGCTGTTCGTATGTCCATAATTATTCCCAGTCTCCAGGCTTGGTTGGACATGAACCAATCCAGCGATAACCTTATGATGTGTACGATCAAAATCCAGATAGCAATCCTCCTTAGGCCTCTCTAGAGCATGCCATCTGAAGAGTTATTCATTCATGCACTTGCTGCTTTCGCACAACACCGCTCTCAGATAGCGCTCATACACTGTTCTCGCTGAGGTCTTGCCGTGCTGTTGTCCATCGTGATATCCCTTGCTCGCCAGTGACTTCTATGCCTGCATCCACAAGTTTAAGTAGCCAAAATCAAAACCCAATGCCAAGGCGCACTTCTCGCAGCCTGTACGAAACAGAATATTCTAGAACATTTGTACGAAGAAGAAGAACAAGGATTCTGACGGCCTTGAAGGGTTGCAACAAGAGGAACGGCTCTGCACAGATTCTATCAAGGAATAGTAAGTACACGACTTGAATCAGGTTGGCGCAATCGAAAGCTGTCGGAAGGCACACCAGAAGCAGCCAATTAGAAGCAGAGGTTTAAGAGGAGATGCGCCCACTTGTTTGATGCGCCTTTATGAGCCAGCAATTCAGGCTTGATCGTCCAGAGGATTAAGGACTCTGATCCTGATGCATTCCCGTACGCTGGCTTGGCTCTAGACTATCAGCATATGTACCGGAAGTAGATGGGAAGCGGTGGTACAGAAGTGATGGTACTCGCAATTGCAATGCGCAAGGGAACAAAGAAAAGATAAAACGCCCACCAATCTCAATGAGTTGCACGTTAAACTGCATACTCACTGTGTATAGAAGCGGCAATTCTTGTCGCCTTGGGTCTGACACCTTCTAGACCTCAACCACCTAAAACAACATACCAAAGTCCAAGGGCACTATATAGCATCGCGGCCCGAAGGTATGGTATAGTTTCTCAGGTTCTTTAGCCTAATGTAATCTGGTCTCGCAATAGTTCTCTGGGTTAGATAGCAAAAGATCGGTCGCATTCTCGTTAGGGCTCGCTAGGACTCGCGTACTCAGCGAGTATTCGCGTACTCAGCACTGTAGAGCAGAATTTCGGTGAACATCAAGCTGCTTGTTGCAGAACCGCTGATGATACTCTATTCAGAAAGCGTAGAGTCAGCTAAATGTTATGAATGTGCTCGACTTGAATAGAGTTTACTAAATGATAAAGCTCTACGGGATTGTCTAAGATCTAGTCGATAGCTGTTACGAAGTGTGTCGGGATCGAGTAGAATTTCCTAGTCAATAGACTCTAGAGATTTCGGTACATGACTCAGGGACAATGATGTTTCGGAATCTTTCGGCATCTGCTAGAACATTCCCTCTATCCGGACTCTTTCGATACCCGAGCAAATCTGCTCAGCCCCTTTGTTCGCCCTACTATAAATACAGCTCGGATTCCGCTTGATTTCTTCTGTATTCTTAGTATTCTAGTCATAGTTATCTCTATTGATCAAACATTCTACCCACGATTCGCTCTCTGGTTAGATTCTAGGCACGGTTTCAACAATAGCTAGCATAGATATGGCTCAGATTCAGCTCAGATCTAGTCCGTCGCTCTATCAAGCTCTAACATATTCTAACCGATTTTCATTGCCTTCTGAGCAAACATCTTTCTTTGTGTTCAACACGTTCCCTTTGAGACTAGCGCAAGCCACTGTGAGCACTGCTATATAAAGAGTGTTCTTTCTACGTTTTTACTTCTGTAGTCTTAAAGTCTTAGTTATAGCTATCTCTATAGATCAAACATTTCACTCACGACATACTAATAGGTTGAATTTCTAGGCACGATCTCAACACTAAATCGCTGACTATAATTCTTGTGGTTCTTTCTTTACTATCTTGCCTTGTGCATTCAAAGCGCAAAAACATTCACAAATACCACTCTTTTTCTCTCTTTCGATTCTGAATCGAGAAAGAAGCGTACATATAGGTGACAACAGCCGTAGGATCAAAAGACACAATATTTTCATTGGCATCGATCATTGCGATCATCGAAATGTCTGCGGAAAGCTCAACAGCTATTCATATAAGAAATCAAGAGAGGAAGAATGTATCAGAAGTTGCGGTCTGTGATGCAGGAACTGAGGTCGTGAGAGTGAGGCAAGGAAAATCAGAACGAGAAGGGCAGATAGGTGTTGCATGATTCTTAAAAGAAACAGTGATTCGATTGATAGATTAGAATGAGCGCAAGTGGTCGATCGACGACGGTACAACATCTTTCTTATGTTAGTACAGCATCTTTCTCGTGTCACAACATCTTCCTTTTAGGCCTAGCGCAGCCTCTGAGCATTACATACATAGTGCTCTTCATACCTTCTTTCTTCTGCGTTCTTAAACTTCTAGTGATAGCTACCTCTATAGAATCAAACATTTCACCACGGCACCACAGGTTGAATATCTAGGCACGGTTTCAACACCTTGCGATGTCGTGTATTCAGCGTGTACTCGCGTATTGAAGGAGTATTTGTTGAGACCGTGCCTAGAATCTAATCAGAGAGCGTGAATAGAATGTTCGATCTATAGAGGTAGCTATAACTAGAATACTAAGAATACAGAAGAAAGAGCCGAAGGGAAATCCGAGCTGTATTTATAGTAGAGCAGACAAAGAGGACTGAGTACAGATATCGGAAGGATTCAGATAGATTGCCGGGGCTAGAGATTTACCATGTGCCGAAACCCCTAGGGCTTATTGACTAGGAAATTCTACCCAATGTTGGGACCGTGCCTAGAATCTAACCAGTAGAGCGTGTAGTGGGTAGAAAGTTTGATCTATAGAGACAGTTATAACTAGAATACTAAGAATACAGAAGGAATCAAGCGAAATCCGAGCTGTAATTATAGTAGGGCGGACAAAGGGGCTGAGCAGGTTCCGGGTACCGAAAGTGCTCGGATAGAGGGAATGTTCTAGCAGATGCCGAAAGGCTTCGAAACATCGTTGTTCCTTGATCACATACCGAAATCCCTAGAGCCTATTGGCTAGGCCCTATTCAATCCCGACACACTTGTAACAGTATTCAGCGAGTACTCGCGTATTCAGCGAGTATTCAGCGAGTATTCGCGTATTCAGCGAGTATTCGCGTACTCGGCGAGTATTCGCGTATTCAGCACTGTAGGGCAGAACCTTTGTAATGTTCCTAGGAATGATCTTTTGTCAAATACCGCGCGTTCAATTGACAAGAAGCATCGCCTTAGGATAGGAAATTCTGGACTAGGTGTGATGTCTCATAGCTCTAGGTGTGGGCGGCCCAAGACTCAAAGGAAAGCTGGTCAATCTAGGCTGTACAAGGCCGAATGAGGTGGAAGGCAACGCGCCTAGCAGTTTCTGGCCAAGGTATATGCCATGTAAGAGAGCAAGAAGGACAAAAGCCAGGGTTGTCTAGCTGACAAGACCTTCTAGCTGCAGAAACGTGGCGAGTGAGGCTACCACTTGGTCAAGCACGGCGAAGGCGAGTCTGATATTTGTCCTAGGCCAGTGGTAATCTCGAAGGCATCAAAAATGTGCTGGTCCAAGTCTTCTACAAGCCATCAGTGATCATCATCCGTACATATCTATCACGTTAGTCAATCTGTATTTGTAAGCATTGTTTCGTTGCTTCAGCTGGTGAGATCCCAAATACCTCAGTATCGAGAATCGCCCTTCTATGAGCTACCTGCGCTGTTGATACGAAGCTTGGGTTACTACCTGTCTACAAGGCGCTTGGCACACTTGATATACAGAGACATCACTGGAAGCACTGATAGTCCCAAACCATTCAAGTATAAGCATTTGAATCTATGTCGGTAGAGGCATTGACAAGCTACGGCATGAAGAGTGATCGAGGCCAGTTACGACAAGTCCAGATGCCAAAAAGATAACAGTAGATTGTGTTTAATCGTGCTATCTAAGCCAAAGTACCCAGCATCCAATACCCGACCTCGAGAGGTCCCAAAGCCTGCGCCGCTTCACCCCGTAGAGGTAGGATCTCAATCCCGCCATCCCTCGCAATTCCACAGACATGGCCAGCTTCTGTGCATGTTTTACATGCATGCTTATCATCCCCGTCATACCAATCCGACCCGCGTCGGTTTATCCTGGCATCGGTGCATTTGCGGCCTCTGGGGTTGCTGGACTCCCAAATCGTATCCACAGCGTCCCAGTCCTGTATCTGGGCTCTTAATCTGGCTAACACAGGCACAGGAACCGAAGACGTGGTAAACATTGGGTCCCGTATGCTGCCAATGGCTAACACAGGCCCAACTGCAAGCCCTGGTGTCCTCGGGGTCCTAAGTCTTCTAGCTGCAACGTTCATTGCAAGCCCCGCTGTATGACCCCCAATCTCTATACTGGGCAGCACTGTCGATTCTCGACTGGTCCCCATATACGAGCGGCCCGCGGATACCGTTTGTGCGAGCGTATCTGGTGCAGCCATCTGGTCGAAGCCACGCTTATTCGGTATGACTGCTGCAGGGTTCGCCGCAGGCTGCCAAACTGCAATGTTTGACGGTCCAGCGGCCTCACTCCCATGTAAGAGGGTATTGCTGAGAGGCTCAGAAGTTCGGGACAGGTTACCGATGACCTGTTGGTTATCCGTCGAAACTGGCTCGATTCGTGCCTGGTCCGCCACGGTTGATGGCCTGTGATTGATGTTTCGAATCCGTTTGCGCAGATCGTATACTTCGTCTTGCAAGTCTTTATTGGCGGCAACCTGCTCATCCCTTTCGGTTCCTAGTCGGGAGTTGGTACTGTAGTATTCCTGTTGTTCCTCCTCCAAGTCCTTCTGCTCATCTTTGAGCTTGTCCAATTCTGATTGCAGATGGGTTTGAGCTCTTTCAGCTGTAACAAGGCTAATCTCCACGTCTTCGAGCTGATTCGCAAGCGCCTGTGTGGCAGACACCTTCTCTGCTATTTGTCTATGAAGGTCAGATACCTGCAGATTCAGTTCTCTGGTTTCCTTATGCAGGCTACCGTTGTTTTCCTCTGACGTCTTGAGCGTACCCTCGAACGACCTAATAGAGTCCCTGAGGCCGTCTATCGAACGGCGTGACGAGGTTAGGCTTTGTTGAACAGCAATCAACCGAGACGACTTGGCAAGCAATTCGCAAGACTTGGCTTCTAGACTGCTCTGTAGTGAAACTTCACTCTCTTTGAGTTGTTTGTTTTCCTCGTAGACACCGCTAAGTGTGCTTAACATAGCTAGCCGTTCCGAAGCTATGGACTGCAACGACTTGAACTTGCCATTAAGAGCTCTGATCTCGGCATCCGACTCTTTGTTCTTGAAAGCCAGTTGGGCTTGGGTATCTGCCAACTTTTGCTGTAGTTGGGCTTGGGTATTTGCCAACTCTCGCTGTAGTTGGGCTTGGTCCTCGGCTTTATTTTGTAGAGTGTCGTGGCTCGCCTGAAGCAGCTCGCTACGAGCTTGAAAAGCCGCTCTATCTCTTTGTGCAATCGTCAGCCCCTTGTTGATATTTTCAACCTTACCGGATAGCCGATTAGCTTCCTCCCTCCATAGTCGCTCCTCTTCCTTGAGTCTAGCCTCGCCGGCAACTATTGGTTGTGCCATTTTCTCGAAGGCTTCCAGGTCCGACACGTTGTGGTCTTGGCGAATAAGGTCGTCGGTAAGTCTCTTATTCTCCGATGTTGCGGCACCTAGCTCCCTCCTCGTGCTGTTCAACTCATCTCTCTGTATGTCGAACTTATCGTTGAGCGCTGTGAGGGCATCGGTTGCCCGTACCTTGGTATCGAGCAAGCGTTGGTGTTGCTGCCTGATGGCCTTTTCCAGGGGTTCTATGGCAGCCAGAGACTCCGGGGCAGATGCAGTCGGATTGACGGCGACATCTGTGACGAAGAAGATTTGTTGTAATGCCGAAATTGCAGCCGACAACCTGCGGGAGTCGTCTTCGTTTTCGGCTTCAGCTCTCTCGTTTTTGACTTTGTTTGCCACCTCTTGAGCCTCTCTGTCCCTCAAGTCTCGGGCCCATCGTTCCATCCGAACCTTGGCATCGCGGTTGGCCTGAGCTTCTGTGTCCAGTCTCTTCTTTTCCAGTTCCAACAACCGCTTTTCCTGCGCAAAGTCAGCCTGTTCGACCTCAAGCACTTCTCTGCATGACTCAATCTCGATGTTGGTATCCGTCAGACGTTTGGTAGCCTGTTGCTGTTCCTCTCGACGCTGACACAAGACCTTGCCAATGTCGACTAGCGCCCTATTTCTCACCTCCAAAATACTCTTGTTCTGTTGGGCTTGACTGTCCGCCAAGTCGTATTCCGTCTCTTTCTCTCTGGTTCTTTGTGCTGCGGTTTCGAACCTCTCGTCGAGCTGTTTGAGCTCCCCTTGGCGGCTGGAGATGGCCTTGGTCCAAGTCTCTTTGTGTTGCCTTATTTGCTCTAGCATTTGAGACCGCTGTACCTCGAGCTCTTTCAAGGACGTGTAAGTAGTCGCAGTATCCTGGATGATTCCTCTGACGGAATCTTCGGAACCTTCCCTGCAAAAGTTAACGATGTCATCCAGCCGGTCCTTTAGTATTTGGACTATCTCTCCTGCTGGTGTTTGCCAGTCTGTATCCTGGAGGATACGGGGATTGTCTGGTGGGGACATGTTTTTTATTAACTACCTTGGCCGGAACCAATGGCAGTGGTCGATATTTGGCTGAAAAGCCACAGACGTATCTGTTCTGCTCCGTAGAGCGAGAGAAATATCTCAAGGGACACGAGGTTCAAAACTCAAGTGCCCAGATCTGGATGTACCAGAGATGATTTGATATGTACGAGTTGTCGACAGTGGAGAGGATGAATTAGGGAAGAAGATTTCAAAGTTGTGCGTCGAATTTATGGCGTGAGAAATCTCGCTTAATTCACCCTTTCAGGCTGTCCTTATTCGATAGTCACGAGCCGTATGCAGTACAATGATCTTCAATGTAGGGTTAATATAGGTAAAAAGGAACAGACATAAAAAACTTAACATCAGGAATTGAAACCACCTAGATATTTGCGTAGGAAGGGAACTCTTTCCAGATCACAACATGATTGGGCTACGACAAAAGTAAAAACACAGTGGTCACACAAGTACATGTAAGTGCACAATACCAAGCAGTGAACAGAGCTTAACTTCCCTATGCCAATCAACAATCTACCACCTATCATTCAGGTCCGCTTCTCCCCACTCATGGCATCTCGAAAACAAAGCACAGCCAATATCCTCCTCCTCTCTTCCAAGCTCGTTTATCAAGACCTGGGTGCCCCTCTAGGGTTCTGCCCTTTGTTTTTTTTGCCGCCCCTGTGCCCTTGGTTCTGTGGGCCAGTCCCTGGCCCGTTATTGGCTTTCCCCCTACCAGCTCCTGAAGTGGCTGGAATCCCAGCAGTGGATCCACCTGTTCCGATAGGTGCTTTGGGTGCATTAGTCGAATCCTCGACGTGTCCCTTTGCTCCTTCGGCCTGTCCCTCATCTCTGGAATCTTCCGGAATTGCTTGCTTAGCTTCGGCCAAGCGAGGACCACGTCTCCAAAACCCTGTAGTCTGCTCTGGTAAGGAAGCGTACTGGGGAGGCTCAGAAATAGCCTGGGATACGGGAGTCGAATTGGAAGGTTTCGAGTCTCCTTTCTGCGGCTCTTTTTCCCTAAGAGGCATATCTGTCTTGCCGCCAGTTATGGACGGACTAGGCTGCTTGGTTGTAGATTTGGGGAGGTCCGGAGTCCTTGGTGATAGCTTCGCCTTAGGAATCGTCCCGGGCTTAAGGGCTGTCTTGGAGGAAGAAGCGACGCCTGTGGTAGGCTTCACTGGTGGAGTTTCTGTCTTTGCAACCTCGGAGTATGCTGCTCGGGGTTTCTCCGTTGACGAAAGGTTTTGTGATTCTTGCTCTCGTGCTTCCGCCCTCTGTTGTGCAACCCACCGGTAGATCGGTTCCTCGGCTTCTTTCGCTTCTTGAGTCATGGTTTTATCCACTGACACAAGTGCAGGTTGAGGGTCCGCTTGTAGAGTCGTTTCAGATCCATGAGGCCTTGACGTGACCTTGGCTGGCTCCGTAGTTTCCTCCATTTTGATTTTATCTTGAGGGGGAGCTTCCGATATTGTAGCAGTTTCCTCTTTGGCAGGGAGGCCGAGATCTAGCGCTGCCATCTCCGGAACACCCTTGGCCCGACCGGGACGATTCGGTTCCGTCTCTCGCGATGAGACAGGTGGAGTTCTTGGTACGGGGGAGCTACCTGGTAACCTAGATTGGTTAGGAAACTCCGAAATAGCACGTCGTACTGACCCCTCGATCGCATGATGCATAACCTTTGACGAACTACCCCCGGAAAAGCTTCCGAATCCCAGAGGAGGCTCTCTAGATTCTTCGAGCGTACCCTGGAATTTTGGATTCTCCGGATCCCACCTTGACCGGAATGGCGTTTCTGCTAATGTTGAAGACTCGGATTCCGGGTGGCCCTCACGGACATGGTCGCCGAAGGCCAGACGAACTTCTTCTTCAAGATCTCCGTCAGCAGACTTATCTTCGTCCCTCTTCTCCTCCCGACTATGCAGGAAACTATGCACGAGTTGGCTGTTAGTCTCCTGGAAAGTCGCTATGGCATCGTTGTTTTGCCTAAGTGCTTCAAAAACCCGCTGGGTAGAAGTGTCGTCTCTAGTATCCCGACCGCGTCGATATACCAGGGCACGCTCGTACGTTTCCTTTAGCTCCAATGTGCGCTCTTGAAGAAAAGTGTTTCCCGCAACAAGCTGGGCGGTATAGCTGGAGTCTTCTGTAGGCTGCCGGGTCTTGAGCTGTATAACCTCCTGCTCGAGGGATTCTCTCTCCTGCTCAGCCTCTGATTCTGCTTCCCGTAGTTTCTTGTGGAGGCTAAATTTTTCACCTTGGCACTTGAATAGCTCCGCTTCCGCATAAGAGCACCGCTCGTCCGTGGTCTTTAATTTCTTTTCTAGGCGTTCGATTTTTCTCTGTAAAACTTCGAAAGCCTGGGGAGTGGCATCTCGTGTAGATCCCATCTCTGAAGAATCCGCCTCGGATGCTGCGACAACAGAACGGCCTAGAGTCCGAGAACCCTGGGAATATGTATCCCGTTGAGGCTGTGAAGCCAGTTGGCTGGTATCTCGTGGAGATGCCATTTTTTTGAATTAACTACCTTGGCCGAAACCAATGGCAGTGAGGGTTTAGATCCGAGGATCCGAGAGTCAAACAGACTCAGCTTCTCTCACACAGGAGAGAAGAGAGGAGAGAGATAAGATGGAGGAGTTCAGATATCACAAAGTCGTGCTAGGCATATGTGATAGAATGTGTGTGTCGAGTTGATGGAACGCAAGGAGGAAAGTTACCTACTTATATATCAAATGTGCGACGCGCTAGTGTTGAGTCTACCCTATTATGGGATAAGACTGTTTGCTACACACACAACACTTAGATAAGGTAAACAGAGCATGTCCAATACTTTTTCGATTTCTATTACGCGTATTATGCCTCTATTGCCTCTGTATCATTGTACTGGACAATACACGCAGTCTGGACAAGTCATAGTGCACTTACAAACAGAACATAGTAGAAGCAAGTTAGAGACAGGGCGCTCCAGGACGGAAGAAACTGCTTAATGATTAATCTGGGCGGGACACGAGTCTAGTAGATTGATAAACGTTACGATGTGTGTCTTGGAACTCGAACAGTTCGACACTCCTAGATGTCAAGAGGCGGCAAGTCATGAGTCTGAATATAGCAAAGCTCTCCCATTCTCTTCAATAGTATGTGTCGATTCTGAAAGTCTCTATCGTAGCACTGCCTGCACTCGCCAATCTGTACCTATATCAGTCCATCGTCCATAGAGTATTGATGAAGTATCAGACCGGATCGAGCTTGATCAGCGTAGTACCGGAATGTAGTGTTCGTTTTCTAGGTAGAACTCTTTATGCTAGCCAAAACCAACAAGTGCCTGCAAAGAGCCTATGAAGTCTACCAATCCCACGATTCGTTTGTAAGTAGCGCATAATCAGAATAAAGACTTGGTGGTAAAGTGCATAAAAACTGAGATTGTGACCTACAGAGAGAGAGCTTGTATAAAAACATAGAATATCCCATTAGATGTTCAAGCCTACCATCATGTGCCTCAAAGAGAAGTGTATGGTCTATTCCGTCCAAGAGGCGAAGGGGGTTCCATGATGCCTGGGCGGGGCTTAAGAACTTAATTCGCATCCTTAGCGAAGCGCTTACTCGCCTAAATATCTAGTAGAATAAGTAGCGAAGTAAACGCGCATTGATCAGATTTTTACGATGCCGCCCCCAGCATATCCTACCTTGTTGCTTCAGACTCAAGTTGCCGGTTGCAATTGCTTCTGCGATAACGCTCACTCGATCGTGTACGACGAGCTGTAGATGAGCTGCGTGGGGTCTGATATTTGCAGGTGACTCCACACCCAGTCAGCCATGTTCAAGTGCTTGCTAACACGTTCCAACCTTACAGTCTTCGCTAAGCCTTCCAAAAGTTCCACTGTCGAATACTGAGACACCATAATGAAGGCGGTCGAAGTTCCTACGAAAGGGTCCGGGAAAATATGGATAGTCACAGTCCAAGAGCGCATTCTATGGCGGTCGTGCACAGATTGGCGTTATAACCCAAAAAATCCAAAGATCATCATACAAGTGCTTAGAAAAGACCACTGCAATTAAGTGAATTATTTTTTATCACCAGGACTTCGAATATTCCACAAGTCACGCTAAAGCTACTATAATTGCCCTTGTAACATGTCCTTTTCTGCTTTTGTCCACCTCCTCATGGCCTTGATCACTCCTAAGAGGCGCTCCTGTCTTCTGATCTTCAATGCCATAATATGCTCGTTCTCACGTATCTTCTCCGACCTTGCCGCTTTAGCTGCGACGACTCTTGCCGCGGTAGCAGCCTCAATATCCATTAATTTGCCAAGAGTAGCCCCTGACAGCGCCGTGGCTGCAAATCTCGCCCATGACCTCTCTGGTGTCTTGCGGTAGGCACTTCCATTAGAATAACCTGCTGGATAATGGCTGAAACCGTTAGCGCCCTCGGTGTACCCTTGCCCTAGCTGCGTAAGAACAACCTCGCCTAACCACGGGTGCGATGATCGATAGCAAGTAAAGATGATCTTCTGCTGAAGACAAAACATCCCTGGGAAGACATGTTCGAATATCGCCTGAGCCAAATTCATGAGATAGTTGGAATTTCTGTGGCGACGATGCTCCCGAAGTCTCCTGTTCGGGGTGATACTGAAGCCTATCTCTATGACAGGAGCACCCAATGGTACGTGATCATCCTCCACCTCGATTCGCTTCCGCATCTGGTCGACAAAGTAGCGTACCATCTCTCGACGCCCGTCGCATGGATACAGGTCTTCATCTATGAGATAGGACTTCCATTCTGTATACCTCCGCAATCCCCTACTGGCCAACCGTGCAGGCCACTTCGTAGGCGGATGAATCAACTGATCGACCACCATAGCCAGGTCATCACTTGCTTTCCCGACCTTGATATATTCCAACATTTTGTCGCAGACAAACCGCCACTGCGCTGGAGTTGGGGAGATACCCATTGCGTCGCATATACAATTAATGTAAATGGAAGGTTGTACCGTCTTGGGCGGATTGAATTGTTGAAGGGCTCGATCCACCTCTCCAAAAGGAACCATCCCTTTTCGGAAGATTTGTCCTTCAATAAGAGCTTCGACCAGCTCTATACCCATGCAACTGATTATTGCGATTACCTCGCAGAACATCAACTTCCTCTTATCGTCCATCTTGAGTACATGTCTAAGCGAAGACTTGGGATCTTTGCTTTCCTTGTCGAGGACGAAATAAGCCAAGCCTGGTATTCCCCTCTCTTCCAAGGCCTTTAGGTATTCGTCGGCAGCCGCATTTCGAGGACACGGAAGGCCAGCATCGATCTCAGGTATATTCCTAAACCAGTCGACTTCCAACCATGACGTGCCTCCACCCATGGTCGAGAGTCGTTGCTCCCAATATCGGGTAGCATGACTGAGCTCATCCCGAGACACACTACAGTTAGCTTGAACGAGTGTGTGAGCTGAAATGGAGTAAGAGGTCCACTTATCGAATAGGGATTCATCTTCGTCTGGGTACACAGCGTGCTGAATTCGGTGACATACCAGTAGCCAGACATGAACCACGAGTGCATGTGCATACGAATCGAGCTCTTTATCTGTATCGTAAGATTTGTCCATTGCAAGGCTTTTCGCTGTGGAGATAACGTGAGGTAATCCAGCCACTGCATAAGATGCTGCATCCTGGGTCGCTGTCTCCTCGCAGAGAATCATCAAAAAATCAGTGTATCTATGATGTACCTGACGGTCCTTGGAGGGGATCGATACCCAGTGGGTAGAATGCCTCTCTGCATCGCGTAGCGATTGCGGAAGCGTGTAGGTAGGCTCTCCATGTGTTGGAGCCGTCTCGTCATCGCCACTAGAATTTTCGTCGTCGTCGTCTTCTGATAGAGCTCCGCCTTGTGTGTGCCAATCCAGTTGGGGATCATCACCGTGGACTTGTCCATAGGCTTCTTGGCTAGGGAAAGGATAGTCGTCTATCCCGGCTTCGTCCTGGGAATCCACTTCCCTTCCTGCTAACGGGTCATCAACTTCCGCAGCGTGACTATGTTCGGACGGTGAGCCGGACACGATAGTGCGCCTTAGGCCCCTCCCCCGCTTGATATTGGCTGGTGTCACTTGCATGACGAGATGTGTTTTATATTAACCTACTCAGGACGGATCCTGTAGAGGTGGGGGTTTGCAATTTTGGAGAAGAACTCCAGCTCACGAGTACGACTCGGGGCGATTACTAGTAAGAATGGTCGAGACTGGGATTTGTCAAGGATTATCTTTAAGGTGGTTGGGTAATCAAGGTAATTTCTAAATGGGGGACGTCTTGATATGTCTGCTTCCCCTAGTACGTTCTATGTCCAACACCAACGAATTTCATTCGTCCTTCACCCTTTCATGAAGCATCTAGTAACTTGAAGCAGTATGAACATACGAAAGTGATGTATCTGTAATGTAGCTACATTCTCGTATGTTCATCAGTCGGGTGAACCATCTAGGTAGACGTGATTATCACTTCAACACTTTCAACACATATCAATGAGTGAATATTAGCGCGTTTTGTTAGCGGCGCCCACAAATATATAAGACTTTCAGTTCCTCTTCTTTCTTCCTTTCTTCTTCAACCTACTCATCAATCAAATAACCCTATCATACCACGATAAAATAGATATATGGCACTGGCCTAAACCAGTGTCATCAGTTTGTACTATCCTCTCCAAGAGGACGTACGGGACGCAAGTCCACCTGATCTTCGGATCGCTCAGTGCCATTGGTTCCGGCCAAGGTATTTAATACAAAACATGTCTCACGGCATATCCTCTCCCTCACAGGAGAACCGGTCTCCGGACCACCCACTGCCATTGGTTTCGGCCAAGGTAGATAATCAAACCTCATCTCCTCCTCCAGAGGACGTAGATATGGTTATGGAAAATACCATGGATACAGATAGGCCATACGCTGGCGAGCCTAGCATTTCCACTGCAAGTCTTGGAGAAGCACTTCCCGAAGCCCCCAGCACCAAGAAGCAGCGGGATTTTACGAGAGCCGAGCTATACGAGCAAGCCAAGGTAAAATTCGCGGCGAGAGAAGCGGCGCTCGAGCGAAGAGACGAGCAGGAACGTCTCCAGAATCAAATGCGTCTCGAACAAGAAAACGAGTCCAAAGCTAGCCATAAGAGGCGCAATTCATCGCCAGGTGCAGGTCAAAAGTTTACCCGACTTGGACAAAACGATGCCATGGATTTGGACGCCGTCCAGGAGCCGTTCAACTTCCAGGCAATAGCCCTTCCATTTAACTTCAGATGCGCCTTCCGGGTCGGCACTTCGGCTGTGGTAGGCAATCCGTATGCAAAGACGAAAGGTTATGCGGTTCATGTTTGTGTGGACGGAGGTCGCTTTGGCCAAACTTCTATTCGGCTTTACTTCAGAGTCAACAAAGGGAACAACAAGCATAAGGATTTGGCCCAGAAGGTCGAAGACCTAGACACTTTCACTGTCACCTGGTACCCGGGCGTCAAGATCCAAGGCCGTGATATGCTCGAATATTACGGGTCCGCGCAGGTAGCCAGCCAGCAGGACAAGGAAGATAACTGGACTAACGAATCCATACAAGATGCGGGTCGTGACAGAAGAGACACGAATAAACTAGCGTGTATTCGGTTCTTAGCCGCCTCTCACGTGGCGACAGAGCAGCCGGCCAACCTTTACCAAGGTCTCGACAATGAGACTATAAAGGGTCTAGGTGCTCTCCTGGAAGGCCAAAAAGACTACCCCATCTCTATCTGGTTCCTAGTACCCGCCAACTACGAGAAATTCGAAGCCAGTTGCCTTTCTCACTTCGAGAATGCCTTCAAGTCGAGGCAACGCCCGCTCCATCAGTACATGGTGGATGGCGAGTATAGCTTCCATATCAACAACAGCCCATCAGTCAAGGCAATCGGTGACGGGATGTACTGCATGTACCCCAAGAAGCTAGATTCCAAGGGGAAGAAGACCCAAATGGACGACTACTCCAAAGAACCAGATTTCGCTCACCTTGAGACGAAGACTGTGTGGGAGGAACCATCGCTGTTTGGAGTCTATTATCAGCTTGCGGTCCTTCGCGAGGTACAGTTTACAAAGGGCAAATTGGTTCACCTGCATCTCAAACCGCATCGCGTTTACCTGCAAAACTTGCCGTTTCCTCGGCTTCAAAAGAAAACCAACACGGCATGGGGGACACTCAGCAAGGACCAAAAGGTGTACCGGAGCAGCTATTACGCTTACGTCCGGATGCCGCCGAATCCGCAAGGACTTCTAGAGGCCGTACCACCCGAGGATTCTCAGGTTGAACTCGAATGGGATAATTCAGTACCAGGTGTCAAAGGACATATCCCTTCCGGCGACAACAGCAGATCATGGCTTGGAAGTGTGATCAAGGTTGCCGCAAGCAATCTAAAGGATACAAGTACGGAATTCTGCATCCAGCTGACCAAGCCTAGCATCGCATATCCGAAGAAAGCATACGAGGACCTATCTTATATGCCAGACCACCAACTTCATCTTGCTCACCTCAAGATCACCTATCCCTTGGACCATGCGATTCGAGAAATGGGGGCCGTTCGGACTTTTGCAACCCTCAGCGACGCAGGAGCTCACCCGGCCCTCGATTACGTTCGTCAGGCCATCATCTCCAACCCGTCCAACGCGACCCACAGCAACATCGATCTGAGACTTGGTCATCCCGAGAGACTGGATAACATCGCTATCTACGAGGCACTGCTCGGAGAGGTTGTGCCAGGTATGCGGAATCAGACGCAAGCCAAAGTTCTAAGGGCTCCTTCACAGACAATCAATGGTCTTCACGTTATTGAAGGTCCTCCAGGAACAGGAAAGACGCTTACTCTTGCCCAGCAAGTCTGGCTCCTGTCGTCGGTCGGTCATACAATCTTGTTGACTGCGCCTAGCAACGGTGCGGTAGACAAGGCTGCTACCGATGTCTGGAATTGTGTGCGACCGGATGAGCTGAAGAAGAAGAAAGTGCTACGTCTAGAGGTCTCGAGGCTGGAGACGAAGGCGCTCTTGGCTATCAACCCGAATGCTTACGCCAATATCGAGAACACAGATCTAATTGCATCCGATCAGTTCAAGATTCAACACGAGTCCTTCGAACAAGATCCAGTCTATCAAGATTTGTATCGCGCCGTTACTGACGAAGAACAATTCGACTTGGACACCTTCCAAAAGTTCAAGGCCAAAGCTCAGGACTTCAAGAAGGCTTGGGAGATGATGCAGAGTATAAAGCACGACAAGATCTCCGACGTTCCGATTGCTACCACGTTAAACTGGCACATAGGGGAACTCAGACGAGCGGATTTCGCAGCTGCCCAACGCAAGTGGGCAGAAGCCAAAGCGGCTCTCAGTCCCGAGGCCCAGGCTACTTTTGCCAAGACTGTCTCCGAATTCGACGAGTCTGACGAGTACAATCGTCACGTTGAATACTTCATCGAGCAGCAAGGTCAGCTCGACAGCATGACTCGCAACGCCTTCAAGGTAGTCCGTCAGAATATGGAACTCCGTGTTGTGCGGAGTATGGATATCATTCTCGCCTCCTGCAACAACTCGGGTTGCAAACTCTTAGTAGAGGGCTTTGACCCGACTATTCTATATTGCGATGAAGCCGGCCAAGCGACGATCCCGACTCTTTGCGTTCCAATGGTTTCATTCAGACACTGGAAAGCTCTGTTTCTATACGGAGACTCTAACCAGCTTGAGCCGATCTGCTTGGCAGGAAGTGCAAGCGAGGTTGCAAAGAACAGCAGAATGTCGCCACTGGGCCTCCTAACGGGGAAGAATTGCAGATCGACGATGCTGGATCTACAGTATCGTATGTGTCCGGCAATCTCCCAGTTCCCGGCACAGCATTTCTACAACAATCTGCTGCACAATGCCCCGCCAACAATGGTGGATAATGCAGTCCGGAAAATAATGCGCCTCGTCTCAACGAAATACTATGGGGCAAAAGGAGATGGCTCGGAATACTGGTTCGTCGACGTCGCACGCGGTACCGCTCGCGTCCAGGCACAGGGTAGCTCGTTGCAAAACTTTGCTAACGCGGATGCCATCTGCACTGCCGTCGGTCGCTTGGTCAAGGAGGGAATCAATCCTGCCATGATCAACATCCTTAGCCTCTACAAAGGCCAAAAGCCGGTCGTCGTAAGCAAGCTCATTGGTGTTCCTGGTGGACTGTGGAAGTTTGGAGACGTTGCTACTGTCGACTCCTTCCAGGGAAGACAGGCTCCCATCGTTCTGCTAGACATCGTGGCAGCCGCAAGCCAAGGGACCTCGGCGGAAAACGGCGACGACGTCTACACGATGCTCAGCGCACACGCTAGGGACCCGCATCGGATTTGTGTTGGACTCACTCGAGCCCAGCATGGCCTCATCATATTTGGTCAGGTCAGACTGTTAATGCAGGCACCGGCCAAGGCTATTACTGCCTCTAAACTAGTCGCGGACGCTTTTCGGCGAACGCTCCTCTATCGGGATTACACAACACTGGATAGCCACCCTGCAGCGGTCGAAGAGCGCAGAGCATGGACTCGAGCTGTCTCCCAAGCCGAAGAGAAGAAGGCCAAGGAAGCAGACTTTGCCTTCATCGGTAAGAGGATTGCGGAGTCTCACACTCTGCATCGATATACTCCGGATGCTCATCCTCGGACTTACTACCGAACACCAAGTGGCGTGACAACTCGGGTTAGCGGTCCGGGATATGTCATGGAGCAAGCCAACGCCCACGACCAATCCAAAGGTAAAGAGCCAAGGCAAGAGGTGCCGCAGTTTAAAATCGCTGGAGGAACTCAACGACCCAATAAGGATGCCAAGAAGGACAAACAGGCCACCCGGGAACCTAAGGAACAGGATATGGGTAAGCGGCCTACGGCAGATCCTTTGGCTACCTCGTCGGGCAAGCCAGTCAGCGACACAACTATGGGCGGCGCAACCGAACCGATAACGCTCACCGCCGAAGAGAAAGCGCTTCTCAAGCCTGATCCATCAGGCGGATCCTGGTCTGACGAGGTGGCCGACGCGATGGACGAGGGCAATGATGATGGAGAGGTCCAGGAATAGGCTGTTTGTGCTGTTTCTGTGAAGGTATGGGTGCCGGGAGGATAGAATGCTGGGGTAGTTTAGTGGTTTGAGAAGAAATCAATTGCTTCTCCCAACCAACCATTGTATTTGAGTGAGACGTGACTGAAATCTACGAGAATGAGAGTTTCTTCCGTCGTAACTACGTTTAAATCTCTTAGTAGAACTATAGAAGTATTGTACGACGAGCTTGAGATCTACTGAATATCCATCCCTCCCCTTCCTTATTTCTAGAGCACAGCATCCATCTATGGGCTAAGTTGTAACTCCAAAGGCGTCATTTCAAGTAAAAAGAGCCAAGATAACCTTCAACAAGCCAACACGCCTACAATATAGCAAGGCAACAGTAATGGCAAGGGAGAAACAAAAGAAAGGCAGTGGAAGAAGGTATACACAAGGGTACAGTCAAGGCAAAGTGATGGCAATGGCAGTGGTATAAGGCGTAAGATGGAAGGCAGAGGCAAGTCGAATACAGCGTTAATCGCAATGGCAATCGCAATGAAACGAAATAAAAGATGCAAGGCAAGGCAAAGGCAGTGGAACAAGGCAAACGTTGAGGCAAAGGCAAGACAGTGGCGATACGAATGGCAAGTCATAGGCAATATTAAAGGTAAAGGGAAGGGAATGGCAAGTCGTAGGCAATGGCAATGGCAAAGGGGTTGCCAACGGCAAGGCAAGGCAAGGCAAGGCAAGGCAAGGCAAGGCAAGGCAAGGCAAGGCAAGGCAAGGCAAGGCAAGGCAAGGCAAGGCAAGGCAAGGCAAGGCAAGGCAAGGCAAGGCAAGGCAAGGCAAGGCGAGGGAACGGCGATGGCAATGGAAAGAGGCCATGCAGAGACATAAGAGTAATAAACGCTCGACGGCATATGAGACTCTTCCAGTTATCTGCCGATCAAGGATGCTGCAAAAGGGAATCGAGCATAGGAACGTAATTGCTTTGTAAACTTATCCATAGCGTCTGCCTCTGATAAAGTACGTCTATTCTCCAATTAAACTTCAGTTCCAACAGCTGCCATTTGCCTCGTTTCATTGCCAATGCAATTTGTGGGTTATCCTGGCTCTAGAGATGCTGGTGGACCTGCCAATACCTAATTGACACCCAAAGCCGAGTTCCTTCCCTCTCATGTATGTGGCCACCTCTTTGCTAAGACTGAGGTTGCGCGCTGTTGAGAGTCGGTCAAGGGAATGTTGTGTTGTAGTTTGTTTCCCCAAATGCCTTCACTTGTTGACGGTTCGCGCATGCGGGTACTGCAACACAGCCACCAGCCAGAATTGCTAACTGCCAAAGATCTGACACTCGTGGTATCCATCGAATCGCTGGCGCGTAGACTTGCGCATTATGATCTCGTAGTGTCTGACATTCCCTAAGCCCAGTATATTCCTATCTCGAGTGCCCTTTGCCAGGGAGGGGAGCACTGTGACGTCTCTCTATGAATATTCAAGCTCTCAGGATTTGGTATGGCACAAAGGCGAGGCTCTAAAAGAGGTCAATCAGCGCATGGTAAAAAACTAGACGAGGGAGCCATTGCTCTGAGAGCACTCATGGGCTTGAAACAGAAGTCTGGCCAACGAGGCTTGGAGAGTAGTGACGACTTTCTTGATGCGTTTCCAAAGGTAAATACATATCCTACATGCTTCTCGACCGTTCAGGCATTGATTTGGCTGTTTATAACCGTCAGTAGTTAGATCATGAATCGCTCAAGATCACGATAAAAGCAGTATGAAGCTGAAGTCGTCAAGGCTTGCAGACTGGCTAAGACTCGAAAGAACATTAGGGTTTGCGTTCTCGCTAGGACTCGCTAGGAGTCGCTAGGACTCGCTAGGACTCGGCAGGACTCGCTAGGACTCGGCAGGACTCGCGTATAGAGATTATCCGTTATATATATTTATTATATAATTACCCCTATATGAGCCCTACCAAATCCACTTACCACCTTCTACCCCCCCTAACCAATCCTTCAAACCCCTCTGCTTCAAGCCCTTCGCATATGACGCTTTAAAAGCTTCCTTTCATGAATTCTGAGCATTCGGCTGAAATCCGGATCAACCGAAAGTGAGGTTTGCTGCTTCTCATATAGCTTCAATGTAGCTAAGGCCTGTAAGGCCTCATTTAGCTTAATAGGTGAGATCTCTACGAAGGTCTTCCCGAGATCCTCGAGGGGCTCGAGGGCCCGCTCAGCGATAATTTGTTACGAAGTGTGTCGGGATTGAATAGGGCCTAGCCAATAGGCCCTAGGGATTTCGGTATGTGGTCAAGGAACAACGCCCTACTATAAATACAGCTCGAAACCCTTTACTTCCTTCTGCCAGTATTCTTAGTATCCTAGTTATAGCTACCTCTTACGAAGTATTGATCAAACATTCTACCCACACGCTTCAAAACAGTCAACGAAAGGCCTTACGAGCCTGGTACTATGATGACTCTAATCAGGTCTCGATGGGGCGCTTCAAAATGGAGGCCTGCAGTCGCTGGTGGCAACAGACCTACGGTTATCACCTCAACAGCTTCATCGCTAGTGAAATTATGTTGGGACCGTGCCTAGAATCTAACCAGAGAGCTGGGCGTTTGGGAGGGGGGGCGCCGATGGGTAGGTTTAATGTAGACATTCGTTATTCGGAATTTCCCTATAGGCAGCTTTGACTGTACTCGCTAGGACGCTAGGACTCGCTAGGACTCGGCAGGACTCGCTAGGATTCGCTAGGATTCGCTAGGACTCGGCAGGACTCGTACGCGAGTCCTAGCGAGTCCTGCCGAGTCCTGCCGAGTTCAAGCCCTAATCAATTACTGAGCGCATATGTAGCGCTTCTCGGAACGAAAACATTGTATAAGCTGTAGATAGTACGAAAGTCACAAATATCGTTGTCAAGAACAATATATGAACTCTTATTATGCAGCAATAGAGACAAGCGCCTACTCAAAGGATCAAGGACACGAAGGCCATGTTTCCCTATCGTGATCAAGCTCATGACATTGCTACTTAGTATAGCTATCATTCAAGACGTCGAGCTTGCCTTCTCATTGACGCTTCTGGCTGAATAACATCATGGGATGGTTTATAAAAGCCAACCAACATTCAGCGAAGAGAGAGGAAGAGGCATGGTACTTTTCGGGTAGAGAGTAATGTTGCCGCTGCTTTGCATGCGCGTAGATCGCATATAGAAAAAGCTGTAGATCCAGTCCGCGTCCTGACCTTGTAACAGTTGGCCTAATTTAGCTGAGCTGACTCCAACCGCTTCATGCTTTGCAAAGCCCTTCTTGGTCATGCGTAGGTGTCTGTGTCAGGTTCAGTGACAACGGTTCATTTGCTACTATGTGGAGATAGCGTTTTGAAAAGTACAAAGAGTTTTAACATGGAAACTCCACCACTGTTATTCCGGGGCCCTAGCCGTGCAATACCGCTATACGCTGCGCTATTATTCACATATTTTGCTATGGCCATAGCGACTAGACAATTCGGACCCCCGAGACTTGATGCCTCCGACAAGTTGAGAGCCAAAACGTCGCCATCAAGGCCAGACACCTGGAACTTGATCTTCTCTATCGTGGGAATATGCGTCGTAGCAACCCCATAACGACAGAAGGAACGAAAGAAGGAAGCTTGAAAGCGAGAAGATATTTGATCATGCGTATTTGTTATCGGCAAGGTAAGCGGGTAGATCTTCAAGATAAAGAGTATATTCTTTGTGTTTGGTAGAATCAGCTCGTAGAGGCCAACCGATATCATCATCATATAAGGTAGTAGTCGAGTCACACGGCTGAGTCTCACACGTGGTTGTACTGAGCAATTCAACCATGGGTCAAAAAGTCGAGCTGTAGGTACTGATTACTGGAAAACATAGACGTTATTGCTGCTTGCGTAAACTCTGAGGTAAGGAGCATACCTGTTGAGGAATCTCTATACGTAACCCCTATCAGACATAGACTTTGTTTTGAACAATAAAACCGTAAAGAATTTGTTTAGGCAAACCCGGCGCCTTCTTGCAGCCTCTAGGGCCAGATCTTGGCCTAGGAGCCGTCCTGAGGTGCCAAGCACTCCCTCCATATTAGCGACCGATTTCGTGGAGTGAACGGGTGGGGCAAAAGCGCGTTTATGGCTGAATCCAAAGGGATGAAGGGAATAAACGGATGGGGATGAATTGCCTATTTATCCCCATGTTCCCTAGCTGGTTACAGAGGCTATTGCCATCTACTATGCCTTTCCATGCCCCAATTTCGCTTGTCGATAGCCCTCGGTCAAGCCGGCCCTTGTTTTCCTCGATTCGCCGGCCTCAAATCAAACGTTCGCCTTCATAGCCACGGTTCTCAAGATATATCGTTTTAATCTTTCTCCTCTTCTGAATTGCGTGGTCATCTGTATCCTTCGCTCTTAGTTCGGCGCATGTTCTATTTTTCCAAATCCATATGGCTTCCTATCCTTCAAGATCAGATCCTAACGTTAGTCGCAAACTAACAACAATACTTGTAGCATGAGATGAAGCCACTGTAAGTCTATGGTTTCATACAAGTACTTGGAATGCGCTATGTCAGTCAAGTAGTGTTGTCGCAAACGGCTTAGACTTGAACCTCTTCGCTCCTCTTTGCAATGCATACTTTACTTCGTAACAATCATAGTAGCACAAGAGATCTATAAGCTCTATTGAACATGCATCGCTTAAGCACACTGTAGAAGAAGACAAGAAAGCAGAACCCACTAGGGTTTGCATTCTCCCTTGTATTCGCTTGGACTCGCTAGGACTCGGCAGGATTCGCTAGGACTCGCTAGGACTCGCTAGGACTCGCTAGGACTCGCTAGGACTCGCTAGGATTCGCTAGGATTCGCTAGGATTCGCTAGGACTCGCTAGAACTCGCTAGGACTCGCGTATTCGCTAGGACTCGGCAGGATTCGCTAGGATTCGCTAGGATTCGCTAGGACTCGCTAGGACTCGCTAGGACTCGGCAGGATTCGCTAGGACTCGCTAGGATTCGCTAGGACTCGCTAGGAATGTCGCTGGGACTTAGAACGGGAGTGCGCATAGTCGTTATAAGAGTCAGCTTGAAGGCCTATTTCATGAGAAGGGACACTCGTCGATGTGGAATGTACTCCTTCACTGTTATGCGACCATCATCGACAGAATGTCAGTCACAGCCTGGAACAGTGGACGGTGGTAGAGATGAACTTTTACCATGGCAATGCACAACGCGAACAAGCATAGAGTGCATGCGACCGCCAGCAGTTACCTTATGGTTAGCTCTATACGATACCTAAACCCAGGCATCACAGATAACTCCCTAAACCAAGAGACTCAGCCTCAAACAAAGCCGGTACTCAACCTGCAGTCGCTGCGCCAAAAACTTCAAGCCCGACCCAGCCAAAACTTTTCCAAATCGCGATCCCATCTTCTGCCCTTGTTATTAACGATACAAGCCATGTTGAGACGTCCTTCGCTGCAATAGCCTCCTGTCCTTGGAGAGCGACCTCCAGAGCTTCCTGTAGAATCCCTTCTCTAAACCCTTCCTTTTCGTGGCTGCTCAAAGCTTCCCGTGCAATTCGAGTCCCATGAGGCAATTGACAGTCATCCTGGGCTGCCTTGTCGGTCCCACGGCTAAAATCCTGTATTCCCCTTGACAATGTGTTGCCCTTGCAAAGCTCGAGCTCAGACGCCCACGGGTTGTACTGAAGGCTTCGCTGCCCTTTGAGAGGTATTGTACAGCTGAGATGTACGGGATTCGAGGTCATTAAAGGCTGTGGTTTGCTTGTGCCGAGTTTGCCCGCTGTTGCTTAGGCTTTGAGCCCATTGCTGTATGCGGACCCGAGCGTCAGTATTGGGCTTTGCCTGTGCGCTTGGAGTATTGACCTTGAGTTTGTGAAGCTTCCGCTCGTCAAATTCTATCTGCTGCCCCTCGAATGCTCTCTTCTGCTCGTGGAAGCGCTGCTGGTCCTGTTCGAGTAGATCGGTTTGACTGTTAGTATTCACAAAAAGGCTCTCGGCTTCCTGCTCGGCTGTTTGGGCTTCGAGGAGACACTGGTTGACTTTCTCTGTCTTGGCTTGATCACGGCTTCGCCATCGGTAACGATACATTGGATAGTGTCATTCCATCGCACAACCTGGATTTATACTCGATGTCCTTTAAGAATCCTGGCAGTCATTACGATTGGCCTACATCAGTCAATGTCGAGAGAAGAGTTATTAAGAGTATCCATGTTGGTAATGAGATGGGTTGCGCTAGAGATGGTGTTGCCTTGAATAGGAATACTATGTAGGAGAGTGTATTGGAGATGTAGCAGAAAATGATTACTAAACTGTCCTCTAAAAAGACGATAAGATCTATCGAGTATATTCATTATTATCGGATCACAATACGGCCTTGCTCATTCCCACTGAAACATTCTGGTTCTTTGCTGTGCTTGTATCTCCATTTCAAGCTTCATCTTTCTATACTCGACAGTTGCTGATACTCCCTGGACGATGCAGCTTCCGTCTCTGTAACAGTCCTACCAACTCGAAAATTATTCGTAATAGGCATAGTTGATCGTGTCTGCTGCATATACGAGCGGCCCGTGGATACCGTTTGTGCGAGCGTATCTGGTACAGCCATCTGGTCGAAGCCACGCTTGTTCGGTATGACTGCTGCAGGGTTCGTCGCAGGCTGCCAAACTGCAATGTTTGACGGTTCAGCGGCCTCGCCCGGACTCGTCCCTGCTGGCGACGATGGCCGTAGATTCTAGATCCGTTCGTTGTTTCTTTTCAAGGCTTCAACGGCGAAGACAGCTGCATGAATCAACTGATCGACCACGATAGCCAGGTCATCACTTGCTTTCCCGACCATGATATATTCCAACATTTTATCGCAGACAAACCGCCACTGCGCTGGAGTTGGGGAAATACCCATTGCGTCGCATATACAATTGATGTAAGTGGAAGGTTGTAACGTCTTGGGCGGATTGAATTGTTCTCAGTGGCGCATACATCGAGCACAATCTGCAAGACACCGCAGTGCTCACAGGCAGAGTAGGAATATGTCTCCATAGTAGTCACAAAGCCGGCTGTTGTCTAAGCCTTGTGCTCTGATGACGCTCTTGAAGATCCCATTGACCATGATCGCACTCTTGTGTAGAGAGCATAAACTTGCAGGAGCTGTACAGCTTGTGGACGAGTATCTGGAGATTGGCATAAGCGTACGATTTGCTGTCCGTCTATAGATGAGTCTTGATATGGGCCAGAAGTCGTTTCTCATTCTGTATATAATTATACCACAGTCGTAACACGATTGCCAGCACTCTTTCATTCATATGCACAAATAGCTCTCGGTCCTTGTCTCGACACGTTCTTTATCCTCATGCCAACTCATCCGCCACTTGTTGCATGTATATCGCTTACAAGACAATGCCCGTTGCCCTGAGAAGTGTGTTCAATGATAGCTGCTTCGATGTATCTTCCATCCCAATGGTAACAGTCAGCAGCTTTTTCGTGGAGATCTGAGTTCACGAAGAGCTGCTTTTTGCCAATTCCGCTACACTTCTTGCACGTATATCGCTTACAAGTAAGACATTGTCCGTTGCCCTGGGGGGTTTGTTCAAGGATAGCTGCTTCGATGTATCTTCCATCCCAATGGTAACAGTCAGCAGCTTTTTCGTGGAGATCTGAGTTTGCGAAGAGCTCTGCTTCGACGTATCTCCCATCCCAATGGTAACAGTCAGCAGCTTTTTCGTGGAGATCTGAGTTCACGAAGAGCCGATCTTTGCCAATTCCGCTACACTTCTTGCATGTATATCGCTTACAAGTAAGGCAATGCCCGTTGCCCTGAGAAGTGTGTTCAAGGATAGCTGCTTCGACGTATCTCCCATCCCAGTGGTAACATTCAGCAGCTTTTTCATGAAGATCTAAGTTCGCCAATTCCGCTAAACTTCTTGCATGTGTATCGCTTACAAGCTTGCAGGACGCAATGATAGCTGCTTTGATGTATCTCCCATCCCAGTGGTAACAGTCAGCAGCTTTTTCGTGGAGATCCGAGTTCGCGAAGAGCTGCTTCGACGTATCTCCCATCCCAATGGTAACAGTCAGCAGCTTTTTCGTGGAGATCTAAGTTTGCCAATTCCGCTAAACTTCTTGCATGTTTATCGCTTACAAGTAAAACAATGTCCGTCATCGTCGACAATGTTTTGTGCTGGTATACCAACAGACAGCCCGATTCGGCACAAACCAATGGACAGGCTTCTGCAATCAAGATTTACCTTTTGAAACGTCTTGCAAGATCATGGAATGAGTTCTCGATGGACGGTATGGTTCGCTAGAGTATATATTCTCCAAGCAGATTGCCGAATTGACATTGTAAGATGAAAATATATCAAGAAGATTTGTTATATAGGCAGAAAAGAAGGATATCCGCTGCTATTGTAGTGTAGGATGACAATTAAAAAACTGGTATTCAGCTCCGCCATTACGCCAGTTGACGCTTGAAATATTGTTGAAGATTTTGATCGAGATTATGCCTCGGATAGTATTCGTAAACCCGCAGGTGACCGATTCCGATAACAATATAAAGTCTGACTTCTGCTCATGGTTGCAGATGGATTCAACCTTCGAACGAGGGAATCCGACGTGATCTAGGACCAGGAAAAGGCAGTGTAGTAGACATGTTTATGCGTCGATACTACTCCGTAAGGATAACCATTGCTTATGTATATTAGATCCTTGATATCGCCTTTAATTAGCAACGACGTGTAGGAATTATTATTCTTGAGCTGTCTTATATTCTCTCAAGTAGATCCTATCTCTTATCATACTTGGAAGATTCTTCAAAATGTCAAGCACTGCGTGGTGTTTGATCCGAAGGCTGGCGGCTCATCTTGAAGCTTAGATATGTCCTCTTCTCCTTTATAATGCACCTCTGCCCGTTTTGCCATAGATCTCAATGTCCTCTCGAGACGCTCAACCTGCTCATGCGAAGCTTCTAAAGCTCTTGGAGTGATATCTCTTGTAGATGCCATTTCTTTTCCAGAAACAACCACCAAACGGCAGTGGGTGATCTAGAGACCGGTTCTCCTGCGAGGGAGTGGAAGATATGCCGTGAGACTTTTTTGAAGTATCTACCCTGGTCGGAACCAACGATCTTATTTTCCTAGATAATGCTGTCTGAAGCCTAATTGCCTGTACTGGCGTAATGGTGCTACCAAACCTTTTTTTCTCGGGACCGAGTAACACCAGCAAGCTGTTGATTGCAACTTTTTCCTATTCAAGGAGCGGCTAGAATTTGATCATCGCTCTAGACAACTGTTGCGAAACTGCGAGCCACGCGGGCATTTTCAAGATAATTTAGAGGCTTCTATAAACGCGCTTGGTACGTCTGCATGGCGATTCTTTGGTCATGAATCCCACCTTCTCCATAGTCTGTGTTCCGTTGAATAGTAGCAGCTTGGTCGTTTGTTGCAACTTTTTCCTATCCAAAGGGCGGCTAGAATTTGATCATCGCTCTGAACAGCTGTTTTACCCGGTTCTGAATAGCAGATGCCCGTAAAAAGGTAATAGTGCTAACACTCTTTTCCTTCGGGCTGAGTAACACCTGCAAGCTGCCGAGCTAACATTTGGTCGTTTGTTGCAACTTCTTCCGATCCGCAGACGACGGCTAGAAGTTGATCATCGCTCTGAATAGCAGAGGCCCGTAAAGAGGTAATAGTGCTACCACTCTTTTTCTTCGGGTTGAGTAACACCTGCAAGCTGCTGAGCTAACATTTGGTCGTTTGTTGCATCATTTTCCTATCCGCAGACGACAGCAGGAACTTGATCATCGCTGTAAACTCCTAACATCACGATGATATATATTCTTTGGGATCATAGTCGAAAGATTGAAGACGACAGAAAGAACTTGATCATCGCTCTGGAGAGCTGTTGCATATTGCCGGTGCGAAACGGATCCCTCGAAGAATAAGTCCTTCTGGTTGGAAATTATCTAGTTGAAGCGTTGCCCCAAAGGTATGGTGTCGCATTGGGAGGTATGATGTGGGTTGCGTATCTTATGCCGTGCATTGTAACCTCCTAACATCACGATGATAATCTTTGGGATCGTAGTCGAAGGATTGAAGACGACAGAAAGAACTTGATCATCGCTCTGGAGAGCTGTTGCATATTGCCGGTGCGAAACGGATCCCGACTCGGATTCCGGGTGGCCCTCACGAACGTGGTTGCCCAAGGCCTGACGAACTTCTTCAAGATATTCGTCAGCATACTTATCTTCATGCCTCTTCTCCTCCAGACTATGTCGGAAACTATGCACGAGTTGGCTGTTATGCCATAAGTGGCGAATCCAGGGCCTGTAATCTTGTAGGGTTATACCTGTCGTGTCTCAAAGGTATTCCATAAGGTATTTCTGAGCCTCCAAATACTCGTGGAGATCCGAAAGGGTACTCGCTATAGTGAGTGTGTTGCGGATCCTGAGCGGGGAGATAAAGAAAGCAAGGTTAGACCGAGGATAACCCCATATATACATAGAAAGAAGTGTTCCATATAAGAGAGTGGGTTACGGATACAGAAGAAAAGATGTTTTTGGAGGGAGGAGTTAGCCCTTATATAATAGAAGATAGACACGTCCAAGGGTGATTCCTTGGTTCTACCTCCATTCATGGATAGTGAAAGCAAGTGGAATAGTCTGCATTCCTCTAAATTCACGAATAGTGAAAGCAAATGGAAAGGTTTCGATTCCCAATAAATTCACCGGTAGTGAAGCCAAGTGAGGTGAGAGGATGTAAAAGGGTGGATAACGCTCTAGGCGCTGCAAATCCATGGTGTACGTTGAGGGTACTAGGAATCGTGGTGATGGTGTAATAAAAAGTGGTCCAGTCTATCCGGGTATTGAGGATGCGCGCAAAAAGTCCTTCGTCGGCCATAACAGAGTCATTGTCCGCTCTCATGCTATATGCTGCAGTAACCATCCTGGTAACATACAGACTCGACTCTGGTATTGCGCTGCGGGCCTTCCAATGGGCGATGCATGGGCGGCAAGTGCAACGCATAGCTGTGCGAAGACACAATCGAGTCGAAGAGAACTGAGCTTTGCAGTAGTCTGACACAGCTGCTAGAAAGATTTTGTGAGCTGACATTTCATGATCTTCGATCTTGAGTTTTCCTGGATCTTTAGCGGCATATTGATTTTGTATGCGGCGATAAGATCTTTGAATCTCTGCTCCGATTGCGAAGTGAGCGTCTCGGTCATTTGCGCCAGCTTGTCCAGTATGGCTTGTCCATGGCTTTTTCATCACTTGTCTGCAAACCCAATGACACATGGTTTATCCACCCGCCTCATCGGATGCAAGGTGCTCCAGGATGTTGCCATAGCCTGCAAGCACGGATGCTAGCTTTCGCAGCGTAGGGGGCTGGGATACAAAGCAATTTTCAAGAGCTGGTACCAGAAGCTCAACCACTTGGGCAATTTCGATTATGCCGGGAAAGGTGGGAAGTATCTCAAGGAGGAGGGTGACTGTTTCCGATGCTATGCGATCTCTCGCGGGAGACTCAGGTGGAAGGTTCTAACAAACACTCTCCACGATAGTCGGGGAAGTCTAGAGGTTCTCTCCAGGGAGCTAATCCGTCACGGCTAAGAATTAGGTGAGTTCTTGATAGGTAGCATGGGACATGTCGTTTTGCTTCCGGTGGTGTCTTAGCCATTGTTGCGATCGTTTTCTCACAGGCGATTTGAGGCAGCCTTGATAGCTCATTCGTATCAACATGTAGCAATTGTCATCTGGTGGAATGCATGGCTTGATAACGCGTTGTGGGCTTTCCGGTTCAGTGTGCTGTCGCAGGAATAGATATCCCAGCCGCCACATTTGCCTTATTCTTCCTGATCTTGACTTTCACACGTCCGCCAGATATGGACGGACTAGGCTGCGTGGTTGTAGATTCGGGGAGGTCTGGAGTCCTTGGTGATAGCTTCGCCCTAGGATTCGTCCCGGACTTAAGAACTGTCTTGGAGGAAGAATCTTCATTGAAATGACTATTTCAGCCAAGGAGATGGGATCTTCAAAGGCAAAACGAGGGGCGGCCGAGATGAGGATGAGGCATTCGTGATTGGCCTAATCCGAGATAGAGAGCCGACAATGTGGAGGCTGGGTGCTTTAGCTATAGCAATGAAATGTCTGCCCAATTTCGTACGGCGCAGCAGCATCATATGTACTCTCTCAGAGGGCTATATCACCAAAAACGAGTGGTCACGAACTTGATTTGTTGCAGATGACAGCTGCCATATGTACGAATGGACTGGGTGTTTTGATGCGGTATATAGAGCCAGAAATGGAAGTAACCTGGTAAAGGAAGGATAGTATAAGGCAGTCATATATACAAGAGAAGGCATTGCTAGCACAAAGCCATCAAAAGGCTTGACTATCCAGAAAGTATAGAAAGAGGAAGTATTGTGCTTGATGGATGTAGAAAGAAAAGAGAAATACAAGGTGGGAGGTCGCTGTTTATATAGTAGAGGATCAACACGTCCAGGGCTGAATCCTTGATTCTATTTCCATTCATGAGGAGTGAAGATCAGTGATATCGGGGTTGTGCCAACGCATTCATGGGTAATGAAGCGGGTGGGATAGGAAATGTGGAATGCGGTGTTGAAAGAAAGGTGAATTCAGAAGAGATAAGGGAATATGATTTCCCTCTGAACCTAATCACAAACCACTGGAAAAAGGGGCTCATGTGTCCAAGCTTGATTTTGCCGAGCCCTCGGTCTTGGAACCCCAATCGCGTACAAATCATCATTTGGCGCGTCAGGACAACACATCCAACCCATCATTAACGGTCGACGAAGATTCTCGCGCCAACGCTAGTGCGCACAAAACCAACACATATTTCTTTGACGCAACCTTTTCCTCTTTCTTTCTTCATACAACCAACTCCAGGTCTTCGGGCCACTTACAGCTGCAGGATTCGTCCTGGGTTGTAAATATCAACTCGTTGGTTCGCCCATGATGAGATATCAGAGTTCAAATTTTGGAACATTGTATCATCCTCATTACGAGGTTGTTACAGGACGCAAGTCCAGGTCTTCGGGCCACCGCCACGCACCAGGATCCGTCCTGAGTGTGTTACACTGAGGCTATGGTGAGGTCTGGCTTGAGCTGGATCTTAGCCAAAATTGTGGGTTTATCGGTCTTTTAGACGCTGCGCTCGCGCTCCAAGTGATCCTGTCCATACAGGAGATGATCCGGGTCCAGGTAAACTTACCTTCACTGCGTCCTTTTGGACAAGGTGACGTCTGCGTCGTTGGTTCGCCCATGATGAGATGTCTAAGTTCAAATTTTGGAACATTGTGTCATCCTCATTTGGAGGTTGTTACTTACCTTCACTGCGTCCTTATGGACAAGGTAAAGCTGACACCAGCGTCGTTGGTTCGCCCATGATGGCTTGGTTCAGCTCTTCTCACTCCAACTTTACGATCATTTGCTGACAAGTCAAAAACCGAGGTGAGTGCATCGTTGTCATGTTTGATAGAGAGCATGCAAAAAGCTTACCAATCACCAACTTCTTAGGTATCATTTCCCAAAAAGCCGCGACCAACCAACCCTCAAGCACCAAATGGAAACGGCTGGGGCAAGTGTATCAACTCACTCTCGGAACCTGTACTCGATGACACCGCTCAGCTGTCAATGTCGCTCGGTATATTTTTGTCAACAGTCATTTGTGAAATTGACATTGACTACCGACCTTGCTGCACATGCTACGTCCGATTCGGCTTTTCAGGTTTAAAGCTGTGGTGAGATCTAGTTTGAGCTAGATCTTAGCTTGCTACTGAGTGTGGGTTTATCGGTCTGCCAGACGCTGCGCTCGCGTGCCCAAGTGATCCTGTCCACACAGGAGATGATCTGGGTGCTGGTACACTTCGTATATGTTCTTTCCCACTTGACCTTGCAGTTCCCCAGAGAGGAGTGATGGTGGGAGTTTTGTTTTGGGAGTGGAAGAATCGGGGAAGTACACTCCAACACTTTTTAATAAAGAAAATGCTCACCACTCACCAGGCAAATTCCTTCAGGACACCTCCCCTCCAGGTGATCCTTGCACAGACATTTCAAAACCAAACATCAGTAGGTTAGACCCACCCCTTACGCTGACTCTTTCCAGCACATCAGTAAGTCTCACTCAACTCCTCACCCCAACTGTCCAAGGCTAATCGCTCTTCACGTTCTCCTCCAGACACATCCTCCAGCACACATCTCACCCAATCCACCAGTAAGTCCCCCCCACCCCATCCCCACCCTAACATTTCCTTCCACTTGCCCACCTCACCCACCTCGAGTGTCTGAGCGTGGGCCCGCCTCCGTCCGGTATCAGAAGCCTAGCGGGCCACCTATACCGAAGGGGTTTACCGGCCTCGGATAGGCGCTGCGCTCCTTGACTCCAGCACCGCTGGAAGTTGACACCCGTTAAACATGGAGGCCCCACAAAAGAGCCAGGAGTAATCTGGCGGACCGAGGGCCAGTTTTCGCGTCCTTGGTTCTCACTCGTGCTTTGAATCTGTGGTTCACGGCCGCCTTGCGGTGCAGCACCCCGTACACACTTGAGGGTTCCGACTTCCATGCCTTTTCATCCTCGGTGCTTTGCCTCATGGCTTTGTGCTGATTCGTGGGTGAAGGTGGAGTTGGGACTTTGAACCTGGGAACAAGCGACGTTGTCGACACGTTGCGTGACTAAGCCGAGAGATTGATTTCGGTTGGTCGGATAACAAAAAGTGGGGTGCGCGAGTACCCTGCAAAGAAAGAAAAGCAACTGAGGGATGCTTGCTGTCGTAAGGCAGTGCTTGGTGCATCTCCTCATTGCTAGAAACTTCCTACATGTTTAGATAGAAATTGCAAAGTTGTTCTACGCTGTGGCTTCAAGATCCAAAACTATGCTATGAAATGTCTAATATATACTCCAACTCTTGTGCCTCGCTCATGTATCGTAGATTCTAGGCGGCCGTCGATGCTATACTTACCTCATACCCCCGCCAGCACCTTCTTCTCCTTCTCCGGCCAGAAAATCCATAATATACTGATCGCCATCTTGATGCCAAAAGCCACCCACAAAGCAACCTGCACCTGGCCGGACCCCCGGGTGATCCAACCCCCTGCAATCGCACCAATCAGAATACCGAAAAAGGCACCAGCGCGACGGTTCCGCTTGACGTTGCGGCCGATAGGTGACACAAGCTCCGGATCACTGGCAAAGTCGCAGAGCACAGAAGTGAGAACCACGGTAGGTATCTCGCTAAACGCCAGGGCCCTCGACCCGACCATTTGCCCCGCGGCTTGAAAACTTAGCAATGCAATAGGCGCCTCTGTCCTCCAGTCGATATCCCTGCTTATTCGATCAATCCTCCCATCAACGAGCCCGGACTCAATCACCGCTGCGGAAATCAGAATGAACATTGATTGTAGGGCAAAGGATGAGGCGAGCGTAAGACGTTGGATGGGGCCCATGAGACGGCTGAGACGGGAGAAGAAGAGGGCGCCGAGAGTGAAGCAGATTATTGAGGTGAGGGATTTGGCCCAGCCGTAGGGTTTGGTTTGGGTGTGGGTATTGGAGCCACCGAGACCGACAAAGACGGTGTTGCCTGTGAAACGTTGGGAGGTTATTGCTGTGTGGGATCTGGGAAAGGACTAACCAGTTTGCATCGATACAAAGGTTCCGTATGCTGTCGTGGAGAGAATTAGCATCTAGCCTCATAGAATGAACTGCAGAGCATACCATTGTAGATTGTACTGTCGGAAAGTCCTGATATTACACAGCATGCCAACATCAGCAAGTCGGTATGTTTGTTGCTGACTTCGGCGTGGAGATATCGCTTCCAACTTGCGGGCCTTCTTGGCTCCATACCGTCTTGCTCTTTGCCCATTGACATGTCCAGTGGTTTTTCTCCTTGCGATACACTCGAGTGCGCCTCGCCCGCCATTTCTATTCAATTGGGACGCGATATGATACAGTGTGTCTCGAGAACTCTCAACGAACGCAGTGTGAATCCTTATCGCCGGACAACCCCAATCACAATGCTTTTGATCCTTGGTCGAGCACGATGCCCGGCGTCACGGACTGATGTAGAAGGAGGCGCGCGCAATCACGGCGTGCTACACGTTTGTCAATGAGAGCTGTTGTATGGAAGCGGAGGTGCAGACCAGCCAAGGTCACACGTCGGGAGGATGGACATGATGCGTAAGGACAGTCGCCTGCGTTTGTGGTTGACTAGGTCTAACCCAAGGTGACTACTGGAAGAATCTTCACCGTTCCTTGACGGGAGCGGCCCACCGGGAGGGGCTTCGAGTTCTGGATAAGGGTTCCAGGGATGGTTTAGGCACGGAAGGGCGGTTTTAGGGGGCATGGGGGTGCGACAGATGGCGCGGGGTGGTTCATGGTTTGATTGCGGGCCATCGGGATTGGTCCGACCAGACGACATGTCATTGCTTGGCGTGGCACTCTCTTTTTCTCTTTTTCTCTTTTACAGTATGCGATGCACTCCATCATCATCATCCCATTTCGCTTATGAGGATCATCAAAACACCTGCGCTGCACTTCTACTCCTTCGACCAACCATCTCCGGCCAAGCGGTCATTCCAACGGTGCGCTCATTTGCAGATTCCCTTATCAGCTAGCTACCAGAGTTGTGGAGTCGACTGCATGAGTGCCAGTTATCAATCACTGCGGAGCACCTGGGATGGTCCTCGCCCAGGCACTTGCCGCTTGGCACGCTGCAGAATATCATGTACAGAGGTCCGAGCATAAGCACCAGTGTCTGCCATTGTCCATGATTACACATCTACTTCCTTGGCTGCTTCGTCCCTGACTTCCAAGGTTGCATCTTGCAAGTAAACCCCGGATGGAGTCAGAAGACGACTAGAAACACCCATTTCCTGCATTCGACAATGATTCGTCGCAGTCGAGCGGATTGGAGATGTCAAGCGCTTGGAAAAGTCAGTCGCTCGCCTCTGTGGAAGAGTATCCCCGCCGCATATACACGCTGTTGCTTGTCTGATTCGTATTGGTTCCTACCGTGCCAATGTTTATACATCGGAATCATACCAACTGAATCTACATTACCATGTCTTATCCTCAGAGGCCCGTCCTTGGATCTGCAGCGCCACCGACCGGGGAATAACCTATGAAGAACTGATTGCAGCGGCAGGGGGTGGCCGACCTTGTGGCGGTTAAAGGGATACGTTGGGGGCGGCGTTATAATATCGAGTCATGCAAAGCTTCGTTCGCGAACTTACGCCAAGCTTCAAGATGCCCGAACGGCAAGCAGCCAAGAGATTGGCGAACGTCGGTGAACGGCTACCCGAAGGTACTGTAAGCTGATTCCAACGGAAGCGGTCCGCGTTCTAGAAGGGGAGATCATTCACGGTGGTGTACGCCTAGAGTTTTGTATGTTCAGGCACTCAATCGATGTTTTCTACAACTTTTGATTGAAACATGGTCTTGTTTCTTTTTCGTCTCCTTCAAGCGTGCCGGTCTGCGCAACTTTGAGCCGTCTGGTGCAACTTCAGACTGTATCCGAAAGCCAACAACACTATAGGCATAGTTCTCGGCGGAAGCACAGTAGCTGACCCGGCCCGGTTGATCGCGGACGGGCGGCTTGGCGTGCCAAGAAAGCCGCCAAGTCCCAGTCGGATCAGCATCAACCAGATGCAGCAACTACAGCCCGTCGGTCTTGAGTTTTTGCCGAGCAAGATAACATTCCGTTGGGATCGGTGCAATCAATCTTCTTTCTCGTCAATGCCATTGCACTTTCAACTCTTCTCTTCTCCGTGTCACATTGAGCATGCAAGCTGATGCAACGTGCTGGCTTGGAAGGACACCATCAGTTGTCGACTCGGATATTCCGAACTAGTTCAACATCCCATAACGAAAAAGCAGCTCGATGCAAGACCATCACAGTCTCCAGCAAGCACACCGGTTCTCAACCAACTATGAAGAATAGAAACTCGGTATAGGTGATCGACTGCATGAACGATGCATTGGCTCCCGGGCATGGATGCACGTCCTGTTATCCCCTTCACCGTGATCCCTCTTGGCCAACTATTCAGTCACGCGTGGATGATCCAAGGACAACTATTGTCATCCGGACTGCTCCATTGGTACAGGAGAAAGATTGGACCTGCGGGCCAAGTAGATTAGCAACCATAATGGCATCTGCTTGGCCAACGTCATGGTGAGTTGGTAAGCTGATTTGAAGTGAAGACGGTATAGAGTGTGGTTGTCTGAATCTGTTTATTGATATCAGCTCTAGACATGCATCGGGCATCTGCGAAAACAGTATAAAAGAACCGTATATCCTCGAAGTTTTAACACAATTCCAATCTCATCTCTGCAGCATCCCCTTCTGTGCAACTCCTTTCATCTCAGTATCTGCATCCATTCGGCTTCATTCTTAACATTCCATCTTTATCAAGATGTTTCTCCCTCTCCAAGCCGCACATGGCCATAGCATCGAAGCCGGCCCTCCACCATCAGTGGAACAGTTCATGGGCCGTCCAGTTGTCAACATACCCAATCCCCAATCCAGTACCACTTCGATCATCCCACCCAATACTCAGCCACTCGACGCCTCCGCAATAGCCACACACGACAATACCGAGACGGATGCCTCACCAACAACGCCAACGACTCAAATAGATCTTCCAGGAGCCACAAGACTTAAGAAGATGGTCCAAGACTCACCCGATATGATTGTATGCCCTGGCGTCTACGATGGCTTCTCAGCTCGCATCGCCCTGTCTGTTGGCTTTTCTGCCATGTACATGGTCTGTCTTCTTCTCAAGGTGCATTGAGAGCATTGGCTGATGTATACCAGACTGGAGCCGGAACAACTGCTTCTCGCCTCGGCATGGCGGATCTGGGTGTTGCCCAGCTCCATGACATGCGTGAGCAAGCTGAAATGATTGCAAACCTCGATCCCAGTGGTCCACCCCTGATAGCAGACATGGACACTGGTTATGGCGGTATGCAGCCCCCAACCTTTATCCCTTTTCCTACACCGTTACATTCAATCTCATCCCTCACTTCCCCATCTAACAACCCCCCAGGCCCCATCATGATCGCCAACTCCGTCTCGCAATACATCCGAGCCGGCGTCGCGGGCTTCCACATCGAAGACCAAATCCAAAACAAACGCTGCGGCCACCTCCAAGGCAAACAAGTCGTCTCAGCCACGGAGTTCCTCTCCCGCATCCGCGCCGCCAAAGCCGCCATCATCCGCGCAAACTCCGACATCGTCCTCATCGCCCGCACAGACGCCAACCAGCAGCTCGGCTACGACGAATGCATCTCCCGCCTACGCGCTGCCCGGGATCTCGGCGCTGACGTCGGGCTCCTCGAGGGCTTCATCTCCAAAGAGCAAGCGCGCCAGGCAGTACGGGATATGGCGCCCTGGCCGCTACTGCTCAACAGCGTCGAGAACGGCAGCTCTCCGCTCATCACGGTGCAGGAAGCGCAGGAAATGGGCTTCAAGATTATGATTTTCAGCTTCGCCGCGCTAGCCCCGGCGTATAGCGCGATTCGCTCGGCGTATGAACTGCTGAAGGTAGAGGGAAGGGTGGGCACGGCCAAGGATTTGACGCCGAAGAAGCTGTTTGAGATTTGTGGGCTAAATTCGGCGATTGAGATTGATAAGGGGGCCGGAGGGTTGGCGTTTGCTGGGGGAGTATGAAGGGAGAGAGGCGTATAGCGGGTAGGGAACGCGGAGGGGGCAGACAGTGATTGCAGGAAGAGTGGGGAGATTGTTTCAACATCACCTGCACCTCCAGACACCTTTTGGCACTTGAAACGCAGCTCGGAGCATTGGCGTCCTTGGATTCTCTCGCACTAGATTAGGCTAGATCATAGTAGATAGACAACGCGGTTCACTTGTAAGCACGTAAGCACGTCAGCTAGGCTAGCAAGAGCGCTTGGATATAGAAACACCTTACCTTGTGCACACTCCCTCTCCCTCTCCACTACCCCTTCTGTCTATAATCAACTCTTCCGTCATTTATACATGCCTGCGTCTGCGTCTACATCTACATCTACTTCCTATACCTTTATCTCTACCAAGAAACGAGACGCATCGCACCGCATCGCAGCTCAACTCAACTCCAAGCAGTGCGGATTCGCATTCATACATACATACATTTTCTGATCACAGGCGATAAGAGAGAGAGAGAGATGAGAGAGAGAGGGGGGGGGAAGCAGGCAGGCAGAATCGACAGGGGCACTCGCAGCACGTATTATCTACTAGAACCCCCCTCAGCCGCTCTTCTTCTTCTTTGCTTCTTCTGCTTCTGATGATGATTCCAGCCGTCTTGTTTGGGTTGCGGTGATGGGTGGGAGAGCGGTGGTGGTGGTGGTGGTGGATGGTGTGTTCTCTTGTTGCTATGCAGGGCATGTCGTCGATTCGCACTCGTTGCTGGTGTTTCTCTCGTTGAGCTGGATTCTCGCAGGGGGTGGGTAAACAAACGTCTTCAATCCCTTCTATCAGGAAAAGCGTAGGCGCCGTTCACGCTCACGCTCATTGCACATCCTTGGCATGCAGGATTCCTTCCGCTCGCTAGTCGAGGAGCTTGGCTGCGTTCTCTGTGCATGTATTCATGATTTTGGAGGAAGTGGTTGTGTGGTAGAGGGAGGGAGGGAGGATGGGAGTGAGTATGCCATGGAAGTGGGATTGAGGGAGAGACATAGAGACAGCGCGGAGGTGGCTCTTCGTAGAGATGATACATCGCTAAGCAGCCAGCGGGATTCCTCTCTCTGCCGCCGCTGGCTCAGGGGACGTCTTGGCAAGGTGTTTGCAATGGATGGGCTCTGCCGAGATGTCCCAACTTTCTTTGTGTCATCTTGCCAAGTCGAGTGGTGCCGGCAAGGACTCCGCTGTCCTTCCTGCGCGGTGCTTTTCTTCTGGATATCGCTGGCGCGGTATAGATTATTCGACCCAGCGTCTCGGTTCGTTGTTTGCACCAAGCCTGCTCTGTCCGTCACGGTTGTTGATTAAGCCCAAGCTGGCTCTGCCTTTGGGATTCGGAATGGTTTCGTAGTGTTGGATCGTGCAGTCGTGCGAATTTTGCCCTGCGTCCTTGCCTGCTTGTGTTTGCAGCGCTGGACTCGTTTCGGGGTATGGTGTCGTCACGGGGGGGTGGTCGCCAAGGGATGGGTTATCGCCAAGTTGCTCCGGGGTGGGTTCGATGGCGTTAGTGTTGTTGTTACTGTTGGAAACAAGGCGCCAAGAGCTCAGCTGTTCTGTCTGCTCAGTCCGTATGGTCGCCAAGTCTCTCCGCGTGATTCCACAGCATTAGATCTGCACATTTACCCATCCCTCCAGCTTCCAGCTTCCAGCCAAGTCCTATCTTCCGCATCCTGCTGCATTGCCTCTTGCTACATCCATGTGACCATCAAGAGCTCCACTGTGCTTCTCCGCCAAGTCTCCCCTTCCGGAACCGTCTTGGCAAGATGCAGCTCTGACAGCTCCGCGGTGACCTGCAGCATCATCGTTGCAAGCGCTTCTGCGTGCTTACTCCTGCTTCGGTTCTGTTGCCTCGTGCCAAGCCATGCATTGCATCGCCCCAGTAATCCCAGTCGCCAAGATCGAGCAAGCCAAGCCAAATCATCGCTAATACGATCCGCCCGATGGTGTTGTTGTCAGCATATAGTCGTCGCCAAGGCCATCCATTGTTTCTACTACACCGCCTCATACCGACGCACTCTGTCGGTCAAGAGCTTCACTGTATCTCTCCGCCAAGTATTACGTCTTGCCCAGGCGGTGGTATCGCCAAGAGCTCTGTCTTCTGTGGTTGCCGTCAGCTTGTAGTCGTCGCCAAAGCGTTGTTATCGTCAAACGCTATCGCCAAGTTGCCAAGCTGCTCTGTTTTGTTTCCATTTCTCTGCTGCGTGGCCAAGAGTCAATGAGATCACGAGGTGCAGTGAATAGTTTCTGGACTGCGCAAAACAAACAAGGTGAAAGCGGCAGATTGAGAAGACAAAAGACATGTTTCCAGAGAGTATTGGTGCAGAAATTGAGCCTGATCAAGATCCTCTTTGACTTCCCTACGTTACAAACCATGATTACGATCGAGTGCGAGTCCTCCCTTCTCTCCTTCTACCGTAAAATCCAGACAGTAATCCAGACCAAATACCCAACCTACACCTCGCTAGGACTCCCACTAGAAGCCATCCAAACACACCCTCACTAACCCATCCTCCCCAGCAAATCCTGCCCATCCGCCTTCGTCTCAAACGTCCTAAACTTCTCTCCAGCATCCAACCCCTTCGCGGCCCTCACATACGCCTTCTCACTCCGATCAGTCAACGTCTTCAGATCAGCGTCACTAAGCACCTCCCCACCCTCGCCGGGGTCGTAATTTTCAAAATCGTCTTCGGCCAGAAGAGCCTGCAATTCTGCATACTCGTCCTGCGGCTTCTTCGCCGTCGAATTATCGCGAATACTCCTAAACTTGTCCTTTTGAATCACCAGCTTCTCCAACCTCCGCTTCCCATCTGCCTTTTCCAGCAGGGTCTGCTCGATCGTGCCCTTGGTCGCAAGCCTATACACAATCACCGGTCTCGTCTGACCGATTCTATGCGCGCGATCCTGGGCCTGAAGGTCCTGCTGAGGATTCCAATCGCTGTCATATAGAACAACAGTGTCTGCGGCGGTCAGATTGATGCCGAGACCGCCGGCGCGGGTGCTAAGAAGGAAGAGTCTGTGATCGTTGGAGGAGTTGAAGGATTCGATTTGTTCCTGACGGTCATTGACCTTTACGCTGCCATCGATGCGGCAGATATTCCAGCCGCGGAGGAAGGCGTAGTCTTGCAGGATATCGAGCTGACGCGAGAACTGGGAGAAAAGTATGACTTTGTGGTTCTTTTTGAAAAGGTAGGGCAGAAGGCGATCAAGGAGGATCATTTTGCCGGATTCAGTAATCAGTGAAGCATCGGGGTCCTGATCTTGTGCCCAAGGCCAGAAAAAGTGGTGGGGCGAATTGCAGGCAAGGCGGAGTTGCATGACCGGATTCTGAAGCTTTTTTTGATTTACTTCTCTTCTAGCCTGTGCTAGGGTGTTCGCTCGGTCGTGCTCCTCCTGTTCCTCTTCGTCTACCTGATCACTCTCACTGCTTTCCTCCATCTGCTTAAAGTACTCCCAATCACTCAACTCTTCATACGTCTGCTTCTTGGTGCGTCTGACGAAGCGTAGACTGCTAGCTGGTGTAGACGATCGAGATGATTTTGCACTTTTGATAGAAGTCGAGGTCTCGGCTTCCGCTTTCCGTTTCCCTCCCCTAATCTCCATAACTTTTGGTCTCTCTTTTCCCTCACCAATTCTTTCAATCGCTTTTTGTTCTAGATATGCTCTGATGTCGTTGTCTTTTATCTTTCGATAAAGCTCTTTCTGAGTTGGCGTTAGAGGCGCGTACAGAATGTACTCTCTTTTCTTCGGCAAGCTGGTTTCAACGTCTTCTTTCACCCGACGTAGCAGAAATGGCTTGAGGATACCATGTAGTGATGCTATTATCTTGGCCTTTCGTTGTTTCGAGATAGAGTCGTGCCCGTCCTTATCCTGCACATCAGAAAAGTCAAACATGCTCTCAAAGTGTTCTAGATCAGAAAAGGCTTCAGGGAGAAGGAAGTTTAGTAGTGACCACAGCTCGGCGAGATTGTTCTGCAGAGGCGTGCCTGTGAGGATTAAACGGCTCTCAGAAGTGTACTGTTTCAGCTCCTTGACCAGCTTGCAGTTAAAATTCTTTAGTCGATGCCCTTCGTCCACAACAATGAACTTCCATTGATAATTGGACAGATATTTCTTATCCCTCATGCAAATCTCGTAAGACGTGCACACGACAGGAAACTGTGCGCTCTTTGAATCCCCTTTCAGCTTCTGCCTTCTGATCTGCGCTCGGCTTTGCGGTGTCCCATGATACATGACCACAGGGATCTTCGGGGTCCACTTTGCAAATTCGTTGACCCAGTTCTGCACTGTGCTAAGTGGCCCCAGTATCAGAAACGGTCCATTCGTGCCCTGTTCGCGGAGAAAGGCGATAAATGAGATAAGCTGGACTGTCTTTCCCAGTCCCATTTCATCGGCAAGGATACCGTTGAGACCAATCTGATATAGACATGTAAGCCAGGTGAGACCTTCTAATTGGTATTCCCTCATCTTGCCGCCAGTCACCAGCTTTGGCTGGTCCGCGGATCCCTTCTTGCGAGCATCCAACGCTTGCCTCAATTGGTCCATGACAGCGGAGGAGAAGCCCTGAATATTGGCTATTAGATTCGACTATTCTGGGAAAGTTGAGCATTTCGACTAACCTGGCTACGGCTTAAGAACCAATCCAACTCCTTGAGATGATTATCATCCGCGTCTGGCAAGTTCCCCTGGGCTCGCTTTCTTTCTTGTTCTCCCGAACGTCTACTTTGTTTCTCCAGCTTCTCTTCTTCCTTCTTCATAGCCTCGTCTTGCGAACCGTAGGCGGCATCTGACATGGCTGCCGATGGAGGCGAAGACGGAGGGCTTGATGATGGTGAATTGGCCGATCCTGATCGTGTCCCGGGGGTCACTGGCGTGGAACTCATGATTGGGGGTGATGGAACACTCTGCAGAAATTGTTTGAGCTGGTGTAAAAGGTCTCAGAACGATTGTTAGGGGAGGATTGCTAGCTGGGGACTCAGAGAACCCGATCTTAATTTTGTATCTGCTGTTTCGAGGTCTTTGATTCTCGCTGTCTGTTATTTGACAAGCACCGTAAAGTTCTAGCTGCACCAAGGGACGAGTTGTGCAGTGCTCGGTGAAATCAGATAAATCGAGAGCTTCCAAAGCTTGCAACAATTGCCCAACCTCTCAAATCCATGAAATGAAACTTGATACAGCTAACAAAGAACACAAGCCATACTATTTACAACAATGCAGGTACAAGTGGCAAAAGTTCGCGCCCAGGCCCTAAATGGTGATGTCAAGGAACGCGTCTAGCCCACGCGACCGCGGTACTTCCGTCCGCGACTTTCCTTTTCTCGAGGACCTCCTTTCCCGTCTCTCAAAAGCAGCCCTACTGCATACAAGCAAGTCCATCACCCTGTTCCTACTCCTATACAGCTCACGCCTCTCTTCCTTTGAAGCTCCAATCTCACCCATGACGATATTCGTCCTAATGCAAGTATCGATGACCTTGAGCATCGCCCATCTGAAGGCGGCGTCTGAGGGTTCCTCGGGAAGGGTATCTTCGTCATTGTCTTGTTCCTTGGCGAGGGTGAAAGCCCTGTGAGCGAAAAAGGAGAGGTTGAGCGTTCCCAATGAGATCAGCTCGGCGGTGTGGGCGATTTCCCAGGCTTTGTCGATGGCTTTTGCGAGCTTTCGATAGTTCTTTGTAGCCAATGGACGGAATGTTTCGAGGACGGCATTTCTTTTGCCGGAAACCATGGCTTTAGCAGTGGTTTCGATCTGGATCTTTGCCTTGATACTGGCCGCTTCGAGGATCCCAGTTGGTTCGACAGCGAAGAAATCATCTGGAAGAGATTCAGGGGTTGTTGCCATGGCTCTTAGAAGGGGAAGTGAATAGCTTCCAATCGAATGAATGCGATTTCGATAGTGGTAATATAGCTGATGGCTTTCGTTTGACTGCTAGGGTACTCTGGACAAGTGAGACTATAAAAACAAATGTCGATGAGAGGACGAGAATGAAATATCCCAATTGGAGATTGAATGTGATGTATTGAGTGGTAACTGATGTGTCTGACATTCAGCAGATTCTCCAGAGCTTATGTAGACAAACATTCAAATCCACAAGCCAACGTCGATCCAAATATCGGTCCAAATGGGGCTAGCTCAGGGTTATTTGCTCACGAACCATCCCTATTCAGACGCGAGGACGAAGATGACTCACGACAGGCTTGTACATGCCATTGCTTAAACCGAACGGTCTATATACATCCCCTAATCTAACATGTACCATTACTTCCCATTGAATTACCTTGGCCTCTCATCCAAGCAAAGCGCATGTCGCTGGAGCTTTAGCGATTCAAAAACTGTATATACGGTAGAATTCGGACATTTCCAGCACAGACGCCATTTCAGAACCGACCCCCATCCGGGATACCTTCCAAAGCACAAACGCCACACACCATGCTGCGTGTTCTCGTCGACATATCGGGTAGAGGAAGGAAGACTTCGGTTCGTAGCTCATATGTGGGTCATTGAGTTAAAACAGGAGCGGTCGAAGAGATTGATTCGTAGAGGAATATAAGCGTTGTAATCATTAGGTAGGTTAGGTATGAGGCGGTATTTGTGGCAGCGACCATGGACTCTTCAGGTATGCGGAATACGCCGTTCAGCACTGCCAGTTGAGTTTATGCTTCGGCCAACCATAGCCAGTATCGTCCCACCTCTGAAGTTCAGTCAGTCAATGACCTGTCAATCTACACATAGAAGACTTACCGTCAAATTATAGTTAGTATAGGCGCTCGGGTGAGCTTTGATATAGTCTGTAGTCTCATGGCCCGGTGGATCACAGGTGACAGAGTGTTGACCAGTCTTTTGATACCACCGCACGTAGTCAATACGCATCATGGTGGGAAATTTCAAAGCTGCAAGATCGATCCCAGTCCAAGAATTACTGATGCCAAGATTCAACACTATACTCATTGGCTCTTCCGAAATGACTCGGGCACCAATGTTACCGTTTGGACCGATGGCTTGCCCATTCATACCATAAGAGACATCCTCTCCCACAAACCATGTAATCTGACTGTCACCACCAACGCCAGGCGTATATTCAAACCCGTACCTTTGATACCTGTTGCCATCATACCAGGTGTTGTTCAACGCTGTCTGACCTACGATGGCTTGCTGAAAGGGTCCTCCGCAATAGGTGTTGATTTGAGTAGCGTTGTAATTTGGAATATGCATATAATCGTAGTTAGGCTGATACCACACGTCGTATGGAGCCACTTGATAGGATTGTGTAATGACACCAAGGTGAAGATTCTGATCGGCACTACCCTCGAATACATCAATCTCAGGTGCCCCACGTCCTGTGCCTGGCGTTGGGTGATCTTCTCCGGTACAGGTACAAGACGGGAGTCTTTGTCCTGGAAGGTATGACAAGCCATCTGTTGCAGATTGGTTCGGAGTAATGCCAGAATCACACGAATTGTACGTATATGGCCATAAACCGTCGGTTGACGCCTTGTAGCCTGGCCTTCCCAAGTTCCCCATAGTCCACACCCCTGGCCATAGGCCGGAAGTACCACCAGGTCCAGGGAGAGAAACAGATACCTCAAGCGCACCTCCTTTGAAACAAATTTGATTCCAGCTGTTGAGCATCCCGGGTCGATAGTTCACATTATGATTGAAAAAAGCATCCATTTGCAAGACAAGAGTACCGTCGTAAGTTGTTACCGCGTCAGGATCATACCATTCAAGGTCCTGTGTCGCTCCGTACCAGAAATCAGGCGCCGACCAAAAGGGGTCATCCCCTGGATAAAACGTTCTGTTCTGCGCATTGAATTCATCGCTAAACACTAACTCAAGGTCATCACCATCAACGCTTTTCCTCGTCATCGCTGAACTTGGAGTGCTGGGATCAACAAGTCCTTGTCGAATGTTCTGCAGTAAAGGATATTTTACATCGTTGACATAAGCCCAAGAGTGTTTGTCTATTGGGGCATTGGTGACATTCTTCGGGCTCGGCGAATCATACGGATACAATATGATTCTTGTTCCGGAAAAGCTGATGACAGGCAAAATAATGAAAAGCGTAATCAGTCCGAGCAACATCACAACCAACCCAAGAAGTGAGCAGAGCTGTGATTGGCGAAAGTATTCACGTAGTCTTGGCTTCAATACGAGATCGTCGTCAGCGTATGGTGTGTGCATATCGTCATCTGCCTCCTTTTCGTCGAGATACAGAACTAATTTCTGCCCATAGGACGCGGGATTAGGCGATCCTATCCGGTCATCCAAAAGCCAAGAAGACGCTTTCTCCGGATCGGACGGTTTGTCAGGGTTCGTCGACTCATTGAATGGATTCGGGTTACTTGTGGGTGATTCTACCATCTCATCCACAGCTGCAGCTTTGGCTATATGACTGTGTCGAGGTGTTGGAATCGAGGGTGCACATATCGAATTTCTACGTGACGGATACCTGGAGTAGTCCCTCCCCAAATCCCTCATCGTCATGGGTATTTGTGGCGGTACTGGCATTGCCCTTCCCAACGGTCCTTGCCCTGGCCTTTTTCGTAAAAGACGTGCATTGGTTGCTTTCGATTCATGTAATGTAGGCTCCGATGCATCTCGTTTCTTGCCCGACCCCGAAGAGCCACTACTAGTGCTATTCCGACTCTTTATTGACGGAGTTGGTGAAGGACTCAGCGGCGACGGGATATTGGGGGAAAAAGTGTGGCGATAGGGTGGCGCGAGCGGCGGTACATGATCTGGTGTAGCGACTGGCTCTTCCTTGGTTGACTCAAAGGACTGATTGGAAATGCTCGCGGATGTTGAAGATTCATACACACTTGGCCGTCTGCTGACTGTGTCCCGTAAGGCAGCGGAGGCCGCTTCTGCGTTGAGGCCTGTCGAGGACCGCCCATGTTGTTGTGGTCCAGGCTCTTCTCCAATGGCGCTGCTTCCTTCTCCCGGCCCTGTCGCAACTTTTGGCAACGGCGACATTATTGAATCGCAAGTATACCGACAATGCGGAAGGTAGTTTTTCTATCTAATAACGAGTGTGATGGGCGACATCTGATGTCTGCGGTCTATAGACGATCAATCATTCTTGGCGTTCAAAGGCAAACACCGTTGTCGTAGGTCGGCATAGAGTGGCCATTGGCAGCTCTAGGCACGGCAAGCATAAGAGAGCTTGAGACGTAAAGGCGCAAAGGAAAAGATATGAAGGAGTAACGAGTGTGGTTGTGAATTTGGTGGAGGCTCTCAAATGTAGAGGTAAGGCCGAAGACAGATCGGACTCGTGTAAAAGATGGCGAGGGGTAGGGTAACCTAGGAGAGATACATGGAGCAAGTTCGAGCACACCTCCATACCAGGAACCATCATGACTGGCAGGCACTCATGCACGAACACGCAAAACAACACAAGGATGGAAGGAGTTCTTGCTCTCAGTGGCCAAGATGTTTTGATTGGACAATGACGGATGCATCAATGCTATTCTCGATCACTCGTTATCTTGCCGCATCTTCCCGCCCCTAGTTCTAGAGCAAAGCCTATTACAGGAGTAGAAATAGACCGCCAAGTCCGAGTGTGCAGATATATTGAGTGATGAAAAGGTAACGATCATGCTGATGAGTACCAAAGGTTAGTAAGAACTTGACAATAAAGAAACAATCATCCTCTTCCCTTACCCAATCCCTATGCAGCTTTAGGCTTCAAAGAAACCAATACACCACATGCGTCTGTATGCAGTTACGGAGGGTTAAATCGGAAGCTGGAATAGAATACAAACCGCCATCGCGCCTCAAACCCCTACCGGCAAAGCAACAGGATCACTCCACTGACCAACTTGGTTCTGAAGTCGCGTCCTGACCGTGACGTCCGTACCATTGGCTTGGTAAAAGAGGAACATTTGCGGCGTCAAACCCTTGAAGCCTGAAGCCATGTGGATCTTAGAGCCCTTCATTGCGGGTGTCACAATGATGCCCGCACCGCTTGAGTTGGCTTCGAGACCAACGTTCGCGCAGGTCGAGGCGTTTGCCACCCAGCCTTCGGACAGGCCAGTGGGGTTGGAGAAATCGGTGTTATTCGATTCACGAATGTTAGATTGCGGGTCTTGGAAGTAGATAAGCCGTGAGTCATTGACGCTGGCTCCACCGAGCTCGAGGGTGGAGTTTGTGACGGCGACTCCGTTGAGACCTTTGGCGCCCTTGTCGTCAGCAATTCTAGAGCCATCCATCCTCGACACAATCGACTCACCTTGAACCCAAGGGTTGCTTGCGTTTGTGCAAGCAGTATTACACAAATATTCCTGCAATTGAAGGTTCTTCTTGATACCGAACAGCCTCCAGGCGGTTGTCGCACTCGATTCAATAGTAGATACTAAATCCGAACCAGGCTGGATGTCCTTGAACAAAACCTGATTAGACCAGGAATCTTGGTCATGGTCCCACAAAGCCTCTTGGATACCGGCATCCGATTGATAAAGGACCCAGCCTATATTTCCTCGCTTGCCACACTTGCCTTGATACTTGGCCGAGAGTGCAGAATGGGAATTCGTCACCTTGAAGCCTGCAGTCCCAAGCGTTCCATTGTTCCATTCATTACTAGCATGGGCACCTCGGAGTTCTTGCAAAATCCCATCTCTATCAGTGTAGTATAGATAGATGAGTGTCGGTGGCGCTCCAAAGGAAACGGCGCTCAGACCTGTCCCTATCCGTGCGCTGTTGGTGACGAATTCCGAAGGGTACCATGTCGTTTGATTCCACACCATTTTACGAATATCACCACTAGAATGTTGGTAAAATAGTACATAGTTCTGCTTGGAAGTATCTGCATTGTTTTTCCCTGCTGCGTCATATGCAACACTAGCAAAGGCAGTATCGTTCTGCGCATAAGCAGGCACACCAATGGAAACTGCTGCCACCGTTAGATGTTATTCCAGAAAGGCCGCCAGACGATGGCGAATCGGATATAGAACTAGAACAAAGTGGCAAATCTCGGTCATTGTTGGGACAGGGGATTTCAGAGGACAAAGTCCCTAACGACGAAGAAAGGAATACATCATCTACCTCGAAGTAGCGGACTTTCTCAAACGAGACCCAAAGTATGCGCCGAGGATTACTGCCAGTACAGACGCGACACCGAACGACGCGATTGAAATGATTATATTGCGCCTACGGTTTGGCTTTGAAAGATCTGAAGCCGGGAGTCGTGTCCCTATGGGAGCAAATGCTCGATAGTTATACAAGGCATGCTTCTCTTCAGTGACGACTTCCGGGCCGGCTTCTTTGACCAGCGCTTCCGGGCTCGGTGATCCCAATTCTACAGAAGAGACCTGAGGGGCGCTGAGATGGTCATGCTCAGAATAGCCAGACTTTAAGAAAGAGACATCTTAGAAAAGCTCAAAGGGGTTGGAAGGGTGGAGTACGAACATGCAATCCTCCAGTATCCCCAGATTTGTCTGGCATCATTGGATGGTGGCTTATTTTGGTAGATCTTCTGTTGACAGAGGAACCCTTGCAGACACCATGGAATCTCTAGGATGAGGGAAATAGATGAGTGTATGTACGGAGAATACTAGAAAATAGCATTGCCGTACAAGGAGCGCTATTGTCCTGATATTTCCACCTCGTATTCAAAAGAAGCCATGCGTGAGATGTTTGTATTTTCATCATCGTAAGTACGAATCCCAAGAGCTAGTTCTCCAAGTAGAAAGCGAGATGTGAGATGAGTTTCGGGTAACACTGCATTGAAAATTTCGGACAAATGCGAAGCAGGGGGCGGAGTGCAGGAAAGGTTTGATAACAGGCATGAAAAGCTTACAGCACCTAGATGAGGCTGAATTGTGTGGGACCAATCCAGCGTTTGAGATCCTCTTATGTTAATATCCCGGATCGTGTGGATCAAGAAAGCAGTCTGATGTAACGTTCCGTAATTGCCTTGTCGCCTTATTGCAAAATGCTAGACAGCTTTCCTCCGGAATCCTACGGGAAGAATATGACTGCCAACAAGTCGTAACCACAAGCGGAGTAAGGATTTCCTATGCAGAGTGGGTTTCCCAGGTTTCATCTGTGCATAATTGTATCAATGTAGTACTGGGCTACACCGAACGCTTGGGAACAATCGGGTATGACATTGAGCTGCAGCAGGAAGGTGGAAACCGAGACGGTATTAGAAGGACTGTCCGGCTGACCCTAGATATCAAGATTGGTTAGACGCAATGTATGAGAGTTGACACTGACAGAAGATTTTTCAAGGGATTTCTCTCCCTGCGTCGCCAGCCCCCACTATGTCTGACATGACCTCAGAAGCCCTTTCAAGCAGGGGGTAGAAGTACTTGAGAGTAATTTGCGGGTAGTGAACCTGTGATTGCAAACGAAAAGCGTCTGAGAGTCGTACGTAACGGTCTTCCATTGCAATCAAGCCGGTTGCTATTGGTGGCTGCGTGGAAATTACATTTGATTTATAAGATGTCTTCAGGAAGATGCGGCAAGGCAAACTCGAACATCGATACATGAGAAATGAGAAATGAGAAATGAGAAACGACTGATCATTGTGGTAAAAGCGATGACTTGCGGAGCCGCAGAAGGAGCCTCGCCAGGTCGAGCATGGTCCGATCTAGTGACTTTGTATAATCTCAGGGTCTGTATGGTAGGAAGATGAGGAGAACATTATCTTGCCAGTTAAGAAGATCCAACTAAAAGTTCAAAGAGGTGCACGTGCTGTTCATAGGGCTAGCTCTGTTGAAGCCATCTACTTGCCTTCGAAGATGGCAGACTCAGGGCTTTTGGTGACTGGTCCGCGTCTCATGTAAAAACTGGAAAGGGTGTTTTGTGACAGATATGGACGCAGAACCCAGCGATCAGTCATGGAAATTTCATACACAGTGGAGAGTATATGAAAGATTTCGCCCGCGAGTGGTACGCATAGATCGTTGAAGAAAGGTTACAAGTACCAGATCTCTGAAGCTATGATCAGAGTACTAGAAAGTGAAGCCATAACGTGTATTCCATGCCTAAATGGGTATCTCCATCCCACCGAGCCTGAACAAAATCGCCATCATTAAATATGTCTACACATTCTCCCAATTTGTGGTGTGGCGAGATCCTCCCCCGCAGGATCCAACTTTCGCGAACCGTTCGTGGAACCCCAGATATCTTGGAGTAGTGCATGAGCGATAAAAGCGTGATTACTGAGGCAAGTCATCGACTTCAGCGTCGGGGCCGGAAGTCGTGTCGATAATATCGAGAGGTAGGGAAATCGTGGAGGCGCTCTCCATATTGGAAGCGCTCTCGATATCGGAAGCGGAGTCAGCGACGTCGCTATCAATACCTGAAATGTCCGACAGAGCTGGCACATTGCTTGTAGAAGGGCCACCGCTTCCTTCATCCTCATCTGCAGCCTCATCCTCATCTGCAGCCTCGTCCTCGTCACTGCTATCTTCGTCCTCACTGTCATCCTCATCCTCATCCTCGTCTTCATCACTGCTATCTTCGTCCTCACTGTCATCCTCACTGTCATCCTCATCATCCAAACTACTTCCCAACGAATCATCGTACTGCAACCCCCCTATAATCCTATCGTCCTCCCCATCAATAAGATCACCCACAACTGTCAGCACCAAATCCTCCTTCTTCTTCAACCCTTTGAGCGCCTTGATCACATGCCCGATCATCCTACAACACCCCTGTGGACACATTGCCTTCTCAATATCCAATTGCAGATTCTGCAAGCCCCGCATTTGAACAATCACCTCTCCCGCCTGCTCCCACACAGTCTCGCTCAGTGTCTTCACATACTCGTGGATTGCCTGCGCACGCTGGCGCGTAGAAATGGTACGGAAACTCTCGTCTTGCCAGAAATCCCGCATACGCGAGACTTGAGGGCCGCGTTCAAGGATCTCGGGAAGAAATTGGAAATTTAGGGAACGAATGAGATGACGAGATGGGTAAAGCTTCTCTTCAGTAGGGTGGGTGAACATGCAGATATGATCTGAAGGGGAGCTAAAACGCATGAATGCGTAGCCGGTCTCGATGTGGAAGGTTACTCCGCCGTAGAGAAGGGGAGTGGCCTCTTTGTTGATTTGACGATTGACGGCTAAGAGGCCGACGGAGGGCGCCACACGTTGATTCTTGGGACAGTCACAACCACAGGGCTTATGTTCGTATGGGTAGACATGCTCGTCTTCCAGTAAACAGAGTCCGTAAATGCGGTTGCGAAGCTCGCCTGGTATGGTTAGAAGAGCTGAAGATGCAGTTCGAGGAGCAGGCTTGAGAAAGTCAAGCCACCCATTTGCTCTGTAGTCTATTAGAACTGCAATTACAGACTACTATTATTCTCGTCAGACTTACTGGTCCGTCATGTTGCCTTGGTTTTATCAATAATGTGGTCCTTGTATTTGAAAGGACCGTTTTATAGTTTGCGAGGACGTTGGAAGGTCGAGCGGGTTGTGGAGCAGAGAAGCGGTAGTTGATCTTATCAATGAAACTGCCATAGAGTGTTGGCCATGATGATCAGAATAGTGGTGAAAGGGAAAAGTGTGTCGATGGATGAGCGAGAAGATTATGATCGTCAACGCGGCAGTGAATGTTGGACTTCACGGCCACTTGAACAGCTCCACGGCGGCACACAGCCAGGCGTAGTCACTTCTGGGCTATACTACTTGCTCCTGAGATGGAAAGGGAAAGCAAAGGCTCTAGGAATCTTGAATCAATAGAAAAGGTCGCGGCTGCAGTTAGGCCAAGGACCTACAGGATAGCAAAGGGAGCGGTGTAATCTACGTATTGCCCGGCTCTCCTTTTTGGATCGTCCGGTCTGAAGGTTAATTGATGGATTATGATAGTTTTGACGGCAAGCCAGTTATCGAAGCAATCGGTGATGGTGTTGAGCGATGGTGGGTCATCGTTGAATGGTCCTCTCATTAAGGCATTAAATTTGTTCAGACAGGGCCGTCTCGAGGCCTCATCAGATTGCTATTAGACAGGACAACACTCAACAGGCTCTAATCCATCTATTCTTCAGTCTGCACAGATTGGCAGGATAAAGAGTAGCAGGATGGAGGATAACTCATGTGCTGCAAATAACCCCTATGTGGTGCGTGATATGGTCTACCTGTCAACTACGGCGATATGGTCGCGAGCATTACAGCCTTGACGCGCAACATATCTGCCATCTACTGTTAGGCCTACCGCTGTCAAATGCATGGTAACCACAACATGAATCTCCATGATCGAATAGCTTAGCCCTGCTGCATTTTCTCCTTAAATACAACTGCCGAAAAATAGCAGCAGCAGCTCGCCACTCGACTGGAGCGTCTCTCCAACGGCATATCATTCAACATATTCCGTACAGTCTGCAGGGCGGAAGGTGGAGTAAAAGTTCATCCATTTGACGGTAAGATAGCTGTAGATGACTTGGCGCTTCCTCAATGTCTCGGATAATATATTCTAGAAACTCGGTTCAAGGGGCGCGTGGAAAGGAGTTTTGTGTATATTTTCCATGGCTCCTCATGGATGTGGACAAAGTCGTAGCTTCACTTCAAACGGCTACGCACCTACATCACTTCTTAGAACCGACCTCTTTCTCCACAGCCCTTTGCTGGCGCTTCTCTTGTTCCTCGAGTTTTTCCGCCTTCAGAGTCTTTTCGATTTGCGCGATAGCTCTTTCGATCTCTACCGCCAGCTCTGGTGTTTCTAGAGACTCCGCGATGAGCTTGCCGCTAGATTGCGAGAGAAGCATGCTTTCTGCGGGACCACTCAAATCGACAGCATCTATATAGTCATTATCTGCAGACCGCTTAATGTCTTCGAATTCTTTCTCTAGTTTCGCAATGGATGTGGCGATAGTGGCTGCGGAATAAGCCGTATCGAGAAGCCTCGATGGAGATATTCTCAAAAGTTGGTTCTCATTTAGAAATTCTATATGTCTGGATCCGGACCGCGCTGGGCGACGTTAACGGTTTGCCAATCTGCGGAGTCAAGAGTCAAGGTACTGACCTCTCCAATGCGACCAGGCACGGAAACAAAGATAGAAGAACGGTAAATTAGGTATTCTTGATCATCAAGGTTAGACCTAGACAAAGATGCGAGTCAAGAGCTCTTACACTGGTAGTAATGCAATAGGTGCCGAGATAGGCATCCCTATGATACTTCCCCACAGCCACTTGGTATGAATAGCCTGCCTGTCCTTACCCCCATACTCTCGTAGAACATCCAATACCGACTCTTGACTGTGAAAGTTTCCAGGGTATTGAACAAGAACCTCCTCTTTTCCTTCCAACACTCCAGCTCTCCTCCTTTCACTCAAAGGTGGCACGCTTTTTAAACCCCACTCCTGGTATGGAAGGCGCTCGAATAGCTTGTTGCCGTATGACGTGACCTTTTTCTGCCAGCCCTTTTCATATTTCTCCCATTTGAGCCAAGTTGTGGACGCTTTGTTTGTAACCTTGTCTATGTATGTCGTCTCACCTGACAGCTGCTGATTTAAGCGTTGGCAATAGATCAAGCTTCGTCTTGTAGAGATTGGCAGTAAGAATAGGCGCATCGCAGACTCAAAGGATTGAGAGTCTGAAGAGAAAGACGCCGCTCGTCTAATACAAATAGAACTATTACATGTGTAGATCCGCCCTTGGATAAAGCACCACCTGAACAGCTCCTGGTTTTTTCAACGAAAAAGGCTTGTAGACGCCAAAGAGAGCTGTAATGACGCGAAATAAGTCATTTCCAGCCAATGGAATGACAAAGTCGCGTGGCATGACTAAGCTAATCATAGCTTGACGGGCAGCAATTCCTGGTTTGCGGAGAAGTCCACTTTGTCAATCCACGTTTTGGCACTTTTATGCATTCATTCTTACTCAGATAGCTACAGCTAACATGCTAGCATCAATAAGATATGCTGATATCCTTGCAATTCCACGGCCCCAGTGAGATGCAACAAGTCAGTAGGATTGCGGACTCCCAGCGCTCCACATCAGATCGCAGGTGATCGTTGAGTCAGGGGCCTCGCCGGCCTGTGCCTCTCATGGCCATAGGCAGCGGTAGTCTTAGAACACGGGCAGCGAGTCTATTACATCCGTATGTATCTGTACAACATCAACCGCATGGACAACAGGCAGATCTTGAAAGATCCGCAACAGTACCTCCAACTCAATATGCGGAGCTTTCTATAAATGAGAAGCAAGCTGGGAATGGGCAGGCGGGCGATCGGAAGCATTCGGAATCTCTGTCAACCGCAGGCAAAACCCTCACTTCTTCCAATGACGATGCTGTTGCTCAGAACAGAAGAGGACAACAGCTGGTTCGTACTATACCGCGTGAGTGCGCTCAATTCGCCTGAAAGCTTGGCATTCGTGGCATCTTGGTTGGCTTCTACTGGTCATATCGTACTGACTTATCTTTCAGCTTGGGTGGAATTCTTGGACGTGGATAGTCAAGACGCGAATCCAAATACCCATTTATTACCAGACAACCCACAGCATGCGCAGGTAGCCCAGCACAATAACAGCCCCTGGGCCAAGAACAACGAAAGGCTTGAGCCACCTCGAGGTAGATTGCCTGATCCGGATGAAGCAAGGACGAGGCTTGGTTCCTCCACGACAGAGTCAAGATGGAAGGCATTCACCAAAGCTTCGGCTTATCCTGCCATCTCCGCTAATGGCGGCGAGCGTGTTGGGGAAGAATGGTTGATTGAAAATGGTCCAGACTATTCGCGGCCTTGGCTTGCAAACAATGGAGAAAAAGACGATGAACAAACATTCTTCGGGTCCAAGGCGAAGCGGAAGAGATGGTGGATAAGAATGCAGCGAAAGATCATAAGGAGTCCGATGATTCCTTTAGTAATCCGTTCGATTGTGTGGGGCTTTTCCATGATTGCTCTGGCACTTGGAAGCTCCATCCATCGTCTCACAGTCAACGTGAGACCCAGGAATACTACATCGGCAGATATGGCTATCGCCGTAGATGCCGTAGCTCTGGTTTATCTTCTTTACATCACTTACGATGAGTACACCGGAAAGCCTCTGGGTCTACGATCTGCAATCGCCAAGATACGTCTGATATTCCTTGACCTGTTCTTCATTGTGTTTGATTCTGCGAACCTAAGCTTAGCTATGGAGTCGACAAAACACAACGCCACCAACCATTCCTGCTCTTCAAACGACAGGATATGTAATCGGCAGAAAGCTTTGGCTTCGGTTCTCCTGATAGCATTGATTGCTTGGCTTTTGACGTTCTCTATAAGTGTGTTACGGTAAGATATCTGCCCCTTTTCTCCAGCTTTACTGAGGAACAACAGACTAGTGGCACGAGTTACCCAGAAATGACAGCATTTCGATACCCAAAGCTTGTGTAGTATTAGCATTGAAGGCGTTTTAGGACTGTACATACGCATTGGTATCTCATTAAGCATAGCGATGGTGGTAGATCGACCACTTGATTTCGACGAAAGAATGGGGTTCACGTGAGCTCGAGTTCCCTATGACGTATGTTCTATTTCTTGACCTCAATTCGTCATACTACTTCATCACTTCATGCTAGATCGCGAAAAGTTAACAGATGCTATCATCGCGTCTCTTTCACCTTCTCCCCATAATGTCAGCTTCCAAAGCACCCATCACCCCTCTGAAAGACTTGCGCATTTCCTCTTTCCAGATACCAGCTTTTGATCGCCTGCCAAATACCTCAATCCAGCAAAAGCCTCTTTTGATCTACCATTCAGCTTTTCACCCAGGCACTCCGGCCTCCGTCATTGAAGGTCACCTTTCAACTGTAGGAGTCATCACCCCCCAATGGCGCTACACCATGTACAGCTATTCCCATTTCCATTCTACCGCACACGAAGTGCTCTGCGTCTCAACAGGAAAGGCAAAGCTATGCTTCGGGGGTGAAGACAATCCGAAGAGGGTAGAGCCTGTGTTGGAGAAGGGAGATGTTATTGTGGTACCAGCTGGTGTAGCTCATCGGTTACTAGAGGATCTAGAAGGCGGGTTCAACATGGTTGGAAGTTACCCGACAGGCAAAGACTGGGACATGTGTTATGGAAAGGCTGGAGAGGAGCAGAAAGTGAAAGGGATAGAGGGTTTGGAGTGGTTCGAGAGGGATCCGATATATGGTGATGAAGGGCCTATTCTTCAAGTCTAGAACTTTGCTCCGGGTTACGCCAGGATAGACTTGTCCGTGATCTAGTCCAACACCTTTACATTCACAGTGTTGATGGTTGTGAGATGTGTTTTCAACATGTATCTTAGTGATAGCCTGCCACGGCTATTTGGATTTGCCGCCAAGGCTTGCGGCTAGGACTTCAGCCTACAGGTTAAACCCATAGGTATGACTGGCCGAACATTTATATCGCTCCTTCACTCTACGGTCACTTCACCTTAGACCGAAGTAAACACTAGAGCATGGGCCGATTTTCATGTTCATAACACAAAGGCCAGCCCTAACGCTCTTTATAAGCATCAAGCTTGCCTCGCCTCAGTCCAACTGGCGCCTGACGTTTGCCATTTCGTTACTGCGTCTTGAGCTGCTTTGGTTCACGGGTTTATACTCGCCCTGATCAAACGTGTGACTTGCACCCCCACAAGGACAAAGACACAAAGGCAAGATGCCGATCGCTCTACCTCCAGCTCCCAACAAGGACGACCTTGTTGCAACGTACGTACCCACAGTCCTTGCAGCTCCTGAGGGTATTATCTCCAGATGACAAAGCTAACAAGGAGTGATCGCAGATGGACGTTCCTACAGGCTGGTGTAGAGGGGATCATGAGGAATCTGAAAGATGGCGTGGACATGGCAACAGTAAGCACTATCAGAGGGGAGTGCTGCATTTACCTGCTAATACCTGAGTCTACAGTATATGGGAATCTACACGTAAGCGCACGTGCTGTTAGCCCTGTGCTTGTACTGACACCCCTCTAGAGCTGTACACAATTTCTGTACGTCACAAAAAGCCATCAGTTCGACGAATGGCGGCATTATCGGGAATAACGCTCATCGTGGAGGTATGATCACAGATAGGCCTTTATTGAATTTTGTACTGACTAGGATAGCCCACCTATTGGGTGAAGATCTCTACAAAAACCTAAAGGACTACCTCAAGGTCCACCTCGCGGAAATACATGAAAACTCCAAGACTCACGCAGACGAAGCGCTGCTTACCTTCTACATTCGAGAATGGGACCGATACACGACTGCCGCCAAGTACACAAACCATCTGTTCCGATACCTGAATAGACATTGGGTGAAGCGGGAGATTGATGAGGGAAAGAAGGACATTTACGACGTGTACACCTTACACCTGGTAGAATGGAGAGAGGAGCTCTTCCTGAAGGTCCACGGAAATGTCATGTCTGCGGTCTTGAAGATGGTGGAGAAGCAGCGAAATGGCGAAACAATCGAGCAAGCACAGGTAAAGAGCATTGTGGATTCATTTGTCTCCTTGGGTCTAGACGAGACCGACAGCACGAAATCTACCCTCGACGTTTACCGCTTCCACTTTGAGAAGCCATTCCTAGATGCGACCTCCAGATACTACGAGAACGAATCTGCCCAATTCGTGGCCGAAAATAGCGTCGTCGAGTATATGAAAAAGGCCGAGACTCGATTACAAGAGGAAAAGGAACGCGTTGGCTTATGCTTACATCCAGACATCATGAATCCTCTCATGAAAGTCTGTCTGCAGGTCCTGGTTACAGGTCATTCTGCGCTGCTACGAGACGAATTCCAGGTATGCCTTGATAACGATCGACAGGAGGACCTCGCGCGTATGTATAGACTTCTAGCGCGGATCATCGACGGTCTTGAGCCCCTGCGTACTAAGTTCGAGGCACATGTGAGGAAATCCGGTCTGGCTGCTGTGGAAAAGGTTGCGATCGAGGGAGACAATCTAGAGCCCAAAACCTACGTTGATGCGCTGCTTGAGGTACATACTCAGTACCAAAAGCTCGTGGACGACGCATTCGCTGGTGAGTCCGAGTTTGTAAGATCTCTTGACAACGCCTGCAAAGAGTTTGTGAACCGGAACAAAGTCTGCAAGACGGGGTCGACTCGATCTCCAGAGCTTCTAGCCAAATACACGGATGCCCTGTTGAAGAAGAGTGGCAAGAGCGCAGAGGAAGCAGATCTCGAGGCGTCATTGACACAGGTTATGACTGTCTTTAAGTATATCGAGGACAAGGACGTCTTCCAGAAATTCTACTCTCGAATGCTTGCCAAGCGATTGGTCCACTCAAGTTCGGCCTCGGAAGATGCTGAAACCAGCATGATTAGCAAACTCAAGGAAGCCTGTGGTTTTGAGTATACCAACAAGCTGCAACGCATGTTCCAGGATATCCAGATTTCAAAGGATCTCAACATGAACTACAAGGACTGGCAGGACAAAGCTCTGGATGAGGAGGATTTGAAGAAAGCCGTGGACCCCAACTACCATGTTCTTGGGACTGGCTTCTGGCCCCTCAGCCCGCCAAATACCGCGTTCATCCCTCCACAAGAGATTGTCAAAACCTACACCCGTTTCCAGAGCTTCTACTTTGACAAGCACAATGGCCGAAAGCTTACCTGGTTATGGCAGCTGTGCAAAGGGGAGGTGAAGGCGAACTATATCAAGGGCGTCAAAGTTCCCCACACGTTCATGGTGTCTACATACCAAATGGCGATCCTGCTTCTCTTCAACGATGCCGATGTCGTGACGTACGAGGATGCCCAAAAAGCCACTGCTTTGTCTCCTGACTGGCTAGATCCTTCACTGGGTGTGTTTGTCAAGGCCAAGGTGCTTATTCCAAGTCCTGAGAATGGCAAGCCAGAAGCCGGCACGTCCTACACCTTGAATTATAACTTCAAGAGCAAGAAGGTCAAGGTGAATCTGAATATTGCCGTCAAGTCGGAGCAGAAGCAGGAAGTTGAAGATACGCACAAGACCATTGAAGAAGACCGAAAGCTACTAATGCAGGTGAGTAATCCGTTCTTCCTGCTGCATCTCTCCTGTATCTTACTGACTCTACCCCACAGTCTGCCATTGTCCGCATTATGAAATCTCGCAAGAAGATGAAGCACGTCCAGCTCGTTCAGGAAACAATCTCCCAAATCAAATCCCGCTTCGCCCCCAAAATCCCCGACATAAAGAAATCAATCGATCAGCTCATCGAAAAGGAGTACCTCGAGCGCTTGGACGGGGAGGAGCTTGGGTATCTGGCTTAAACGGGTTTGCGCATGTATTTACGAGCATTTTTCGGGATCCAGGCAGGCACCGGTGGGGGTTTTATGGAGGTTATGATACGTGAACGCCTGTGACTAGAAAGAAAGAAAGGCGTCTATATTGCTGGGGGCTATGACGGGGTTTCATGATGGCAGATGTAGATACCCGCGAAGCATCTTTGCTTGCCGTTGCTAATGTCAAGATGGTGCGGATCAGAAGATAGGAGACATTGCGCAGCTTAGCTTCACCTTGTTCCACACGTTCCCTCTAGCCGTCGAGAAATAACCATGTAGCCTAGTCGCTCATGATTCTTGATGTTGCAATTAGAATTAGCCTGCACAATCCCAGATCGCTATCCAACAACTGGATCATCTGAAACCCCCCCTTTCCCTCCACTTTCCCCCGAACAACCCCCATGCCCTCCCGTCTCCTCTCCCGTCTCCTCCCCCACCACAAACCCCCCCGCATCCCCTCTCTACTCTCTCTCACACCTCTCCGTCACCCCCACCTACGCCCCATCTCCACCACCCCCCAGATGCCCACCCGCCCCTCCCGGCACGCTGCAGCTCCCGCGCCCGTACCGGGGTCTGTGTACTGCCATACCTGCGGTCGTGTAATCTGTATTTCCCCCTCCCTCCCTCTCCTCTCCTCTCTTTCCTGCTGCAACCCCCCCCCCCCCCCCCCCCCCCCCCCCCCCCCCCCCCGCCGGGCGGGCGGGGGGGGCAGACCGGAT